>Ga0310344_10000039_pt1 | contig 125767 bp, 107 predicted proteins | sample HC15DNA20200_MG_FD_203801 | JGI IMG/M metagenome (GOLD analysis project Ga0310344, IMG submission 203801) | Marine microbial communities from station ALOHA, North Pacific Subtropical Gyre - HC15-DNA-20-200_MG | ecosystem: Environmental > Aquatic > Marine > Oceanic | place: Pacific Ocean...
GGCCGGCAACCCGACCGGCCTGCTGCTGGCCCAGCCCAACGCCACGATCCTCTATTCGACGCTGGCCAAGGGGCCCAAACTTCCCGAGGACTATCAGATCAATTCCACCCGTCACTTCATGCGCGATGTGAACAGTCTGGGCGTGACCGGCGTGATCGATGCCGGCGGCGGCTTCCAGAACTATCCCGACGACTACCGGATCATCGAGAAGCTGCACCAGGACGGCGAACTGACCGTGCGCATCAGCTACAACCTGTTCACGCAGAAGCCCAAGGAGGAACTCGCCGACTTCAGCGGCTGGGTGAAGCAGGTCAGCCCCGGACAGGGCGACGACAGCTACCGCCACAACGGCGCGGGCGAGATGCTGGTCTATTCGGCCGCCGACTTCGAGGACTTCCGCGTCGCCCGGCCCGACATGCCGCCGAGCATGGAAGGCGATCTCGAACCGGTGATCCGCCTGCTGGCCGAACACCGCTGGCCCTGGCGCCTCCACGCCACCTACGACCAGACCATCGGCCGCGCGCTCGACGTGTTCGAGAAGGTCCACCGCGATATCCCGCTGACCGGGATCAACTGGTTCTTCGACCATGCCGAGACGATCAGCGACCGCAACATCGACCGCATCGCCGCGCTGGGCGGCGGCATCGCCGTGCAGCACCGCATGGCCTATCAGGGCGAATACTTCGTCGAACGCTATGGCGCCAGGGCGGCCGAGCGCACCCCGCCGATCACGAGGATGATCGCCGCGGGCATCCCGGTGGGCGCGGGCACGGATGCCACGCGCGTGGCCAGCTACAACCCGTGGGTGTCGCTGTCCTGGCTGGTCACCGGGCGCACGGTGGGCGGGCTCGCGCTCTATCCCGGCGCCAACCGCGTCAGCCGGGAAAAGGCGCTGGCGATGTGGACCTGCGAAAATACGTGGTTTTCCAACGAAGTGGGGAAGAAAGGTCAGATCAAGGCGGAGCAGCTTGCCGATCTGGCGGTGCTGTCGGACGATTACTTCAGCGTGCCCGAGCACGCGATCGTCCACATCCGCTCGGTCCTGACGCTGCTGGGCGGCAAGGTCGTCCATGGCGAGGGGGACTATGCGCCGCTCGCCCCGGCCCTGCCGCGCCCGATGCCCGACTGGTCGCCGGTCGCGACCTTCGGCGGCTACCACAAGACGCCCGAGGCGCGGGCCAGGCTCGCTTCGGCCTGCGGTTGCCACTCCGCCTGCGGCGTCCATGGCCACGATCACGCCGCCGCGCTGGGCGCGTCCGTGCCGGCGGCCGACGTGCAGACCTTCTGGGGCGCGCTCGGCTGCGGCTGCTGGGCGGTCTGATCCCGGGAACATAGGAGAAATCACATGAGAAAGCTTGCCTATCTTGCTGCTGTCAGCCTGGTTATGTCCGCACCGGCGACGTTCGCGCGCGATGCCGCCGCCGCCGACTACGCCGTGGGGCCGCAGTACGACACGACCCATGTCTACGTGCCCGAAGACGCCTTCGACACCTTCGTCGCCAGCTTCGTCGCCACCTTCGGCGGCAGCACCAGCAAGCAGGGCGAATTCCAGGTCACGCCCACCAGGAGCCTGACCAAGTCGCAGCTTGCGCTGACGCCCGCCGGCACGGTGTCCGCCTTCGGCTTCAAGACGCCGATCCCCTACCCCTTCGGCGACGAGCGCACCGGCTATCTGGTGACCGACATGGACGCCGCCATCGCTTCCGCGGTGAAGCATGGCGCGGTGCGCCGGCTCGATGCCTTCCCCGATCCGATCGGGCGCGACGTGGTGATCCAGTGGCCGGGCGGCGTGAACATGCAGCTCTACTGGCACACCGCCAAGCCGAGCTACGCGCCGCTCGCCACCGTGCCCGAGAACCGCATCTACCTGACGGCCGATGCCGCCGACCGCTTCATCGCGAGCTGGACCGGCTTCGCGCACGGCCGGGTCACGGCGGACAACCGCGCCGCATCGGGGGCCGAGGTGGGCCAGCCCGGCAAGACGATCCGCCGCGTCGCCATCGACAGCGGCTATGGCCGGATGGTCGTCTTCGTCACCGACGGGCAGCTTCCCTGGCCCTATGGCCGCGACATGACCGGCTACGAGACGGCGGATCTGGCCGCCACGCTGACGCGGGCCAAGGCCGCCGGTGTCGAGACGCTGGTCGCCCCGTTCACCGCCAACGCCCGCCAGAGCGCGATCGTCCGCTTCCCCGGCGGCTACATCGCGGAAATCCACGCCGCGGCGGCGCAGTGACATGGCCGCCGATGCCCCGCCCCGCTTCGTGGACCAGCTGCTCGGCTGGACGCCGACGTGGTTCGCCGCCCGCCTGCTGCTGGTCAGCGCCTACCTTCTGGGCGGCGTGACCAAGCTGGCGGACTGGCCCGGCGCGCTGGCGGAGCAGGCGCATTTTGGATTGCATCCCGCTGGTTTATGGGCCGCTCTTACCATTCTTGTCGAGATCACCGGTCCGCTGCTGATCCTTGCCGGCCGCCTCGTCTGGCTGGGCGCCGGCATGCTCGGCGTGTTCACGCTTCTGGCGGCCACGCTGGCCAACGCCTTCTGGACCCTGCCCGCCGGCGCGGACCGGTTCATGGCGACCAACGCCTTCTTCGAGCACCTCGGGCTGGCGGGCGGCTTCGTGCTGGTGGCGCTGGTGGCGCGACAGGCGCGGTGACATGGCGCGCCGCGTCCTCCTCGCGCTGCTGCTCGCCGTGCCGTCCTCGCTACGGCCCGCCCCGGCGGCCGCCCAGACCGCCGAAGCCTGGCAGGCGCCCACGCTGAGCATCACGCGCTATGACGAGGACTGGTCGGACCTGGCCGACGCGGCAAAGCGCGCCCACCACTGGACCGGCCCCTTCAAGTACATCCCGCTGGGCGATGATGCCTGGCTGTCCACGGGCATCGAAGTGCGCCTGCGCAACGAGAACAACCGCAACGCGCTGTGGGGCGGCGCGCAGGCGCCCGACGACAGCTTCCTGTGGGTGCGCGCGCTGCCCTATGCCGATCTCCATGCCGGGCCGGTGCGCCTGTTCGCCCAGCCCATCGTCGCCTATGCCGCCGGCGTCGCCCCCGCCCCCGGGCCGGTCGACCGCACCGGGATCGACCTGCTGCAAGGCTTCGCCGAAGTGGGCACGGGGCCGGTCACCCTGCGCGCCGGGCGCCAGATGCTCTCGCTCGGCACCGAACGGCTCGTCGGCACGCGCTATGGCCCGAACGTGCCGCTGGCCTTCGACGGCGTGCGCGCCATCGTCACCCACGGGCAGGCGCAGCTCAGCCTGCTGGCGGTGAAACCGGTGGTCTCGCGCCCCGGCAACTTCGACGATCGCACGTCCCCCGCCAAGGCGCTGTGGGGCGCTTACGCCACGGTGCCGGGCCTCGACCTCTACTATCTCGGCTATCGCAACCGCGATGCCCGCTTCGGCGGGGCATCCCGCCAGGAACGGCGCCACACGATCGGCGCGCGGCTCCACGGCGCGCGCGCCGGATGGCACTGGAACGTCGAGGGCGTCTACCAGTTCGGCGATTTTGCGGGGCGGCCGATCGCCGCCTGGACGCTGGGCAGCGAGGTGGGCCGCGCCGTGCCGCTGGGCCACCTCTCGCCCGACGTGACCGTGCGCTTCAACGTGGTCAGCGGCGACCGCAATCCGCGCGATAATCATCTCGGCACGTTCAACGCGCTGTTCCCCAAGGGCAAGTACTTCGGCGAGCTTTCTCCCGTGGGGCCGACCAACATCGTCAGCCTCAATCCCCGGATCAGCGCGCCGCTGGGCCAGGGCTGGTCCGCCAGCATCGCCGCCATGGCCTATTGGCGCTACACGGCGGGCGACGGCGTCTATGACATTCCCGGCAACCTGATCCGCGCGCCCGGCACCAGCCGCGCCCGCTTCATCGGCAAGGAAGCCGAAGCGACCCTGGCCTGGCAAACCACAGCCGAACTGGAACTGTCCGGCTCCCTCTCGGTCTTCACACCAGGAACCTTCATCCGCGAAACCGGCCCCGCACACACCATCACCATGATCGGCTTCGAAAGCAATTTCCGTTTCTAGGACCAAGGAAGAACAAGCAATGTCTGAATCCGGCAAACCATCGACCTCGCCCCTTCCGGGCCTGCTGCTGCTGTTGTCGGTCACCACCGGGCTGGTCGATGCGGTCAGCGTGCTGGGGCTTGGCAAGGTGTTCACCGCCAACATGACCGGGAACATCGTCTTCCTGGGCTTCGCCGCCGCCGGCACCCCCGGCTTCCGCATTGCGCCCTATCTCGTCGCGCTGCTCGCCTTCTTCGGCGGTGCGCTGCTGGCAGGGCGGGTCGGCCAGCGGTTCGGCCGCGAGCCGCTGCGCCGCTGGCTGACCATCTCCGCCCTGATCGAGACCATCGCCTTGTGGCTGGCGGCGGCGGTGGCGCTGACCTTCCGCGTGCCGGCACAGGAGCCGGAGGCCGCGCTGTTCGCGATCATCGCGTTGACCGCCATTGCCATGGGGTTCCGCAACGCCACCGTTCGCCAGCTCAAGGTGCCGGACCTCACCACTACCGTCCTGACGCTCACCATCACCGGCATCGCCGCCGATTCCCATCTGGCGGGGGGCGGCAACCCCAATCTTTCCCGCAGGCTCGGCGCGATCCTGGCCATTTTCGCGGGCGCGGCCGGGGGCGCGCTGATGGTCATCCGTGCCGGCCTTGCCTTGCCGTTGTGCGTGGCGGGAGCGATCATCATGGGCGGTACGCTCGCCTGCGTGCGCCATCCCGCCGCCGCCATGCCTCATACGGGCGGATAACGCCCGACATGCCAACCCATCGATGGCGCAAATAGAGAATTTATTAGCGCAAATTCAAAAGAAACTATTCTGGGCCTGAACTAGGAAGAACACAGCGGCATCATGCCGGCCAGATTATCAGCCCCAACGGTGGAATGTTCTGAATGGCGCACGCGGCCGTCGCGATCGATCAGCCCGGCCCGGAGCGGACGAGCGCCTATGGCTGGATCGTGTTCGCGCTGAGCTTCGGGCTGCTGATGTCCGATCACATGGCCCGGCAGGTGCTCAATGCGGTCAACCCTCTGCTCAAGGCCGAATGGAACCTGGGCGATGCCGAGGTCGCCTCGCTGTCCAGCGTGGTCGCGCTGGCGGTGGGCCTGCTCACCTTCCCGCTGTCGCTGGCGGCCGACCGGTTCGGCCGGGTGCGCAGCCTGTTCGCGATGGCAACGCTGTGGAGCCTCGCCACGCTGGGCGGCGCGCTGGCGCAGAGCTATCACCAGATGCTGTTCGCCCGGCTGCTCGTGGGCGTGGGCGAGGCGGCCTATGGCAGCGTGGGCATCGCCGTGGTGCTGGCGGTGTTTCCGGTGGGACTGCGTTCGACGCTGTCTTCCTCGTTTCTCGCCGGCTCGGTCGTCGGGCAGATGGTCGGCGTGGCGGTCGGCGGCCAGATCGCGGCCGCGCACGGCTGGCGCAGCGCGTTCGAGGCGATCGGCGGAGCCGGCCTGGTGCTGGCGGCGCTCTATCTGCTGATCGTGCGCGAAAGCCGCCTCGGCCCCGCCCCGTCGCGCGAGAAGCTGGATTGGCGCGTGCTGGGGCGCCAGCTGTTCGGACGGCGCCTGCTGTGGCTGACCTATTTCGCCAGCGGCAGCCAGTTGTTCTGCGCCGGCGCGCTTTCCGTGTTCCTGCCGCTGCTGCTGACCCGCTACTATGCCATGCCGATCGATCGCGCGGGCAGGACGACCGCGCTGTTCCTGCTGGTCTGCGCGATCGGCATGGTTGCCTGCGGCGTGGTGGGCGATCGCCTCGCCCGGCGCGATCCGGCGATCAAGCCGCGTATCGCGCTGGTTTATGCGCTGATGGCCGCAGCGTTCTTTGCCGGCGCCTTTCTTTCGCCGCCCGGCACGGTGCAACTCGTGCTGATCGGGTGCGCGCTGCTGGTCGTTGCTGGCGTCGCGGGGATTGCCGGGGCGATGGCGGCGAACCTCACGCCGCGCGCGATCCACGGCACGGTGATGGCCGTCCTGGCGCTCAGCAACAACCTGCTTGGCCTGGCGCCGGGGCCGTTCGTGACCGGGCTGATCGCGGACCGGATCGGGCTGGACAAGGCGCTGCTGATCCTGCCGGTGCCCTGCCTGCTGTGCGCGCTCAGCCTTGTCCTCGCCCGCGGGGACTATGCGCTGGAGATGGGGAGCGGGGCTTCCCGGGCGGCATAGCGCACACCTTTGTTCGCATCGCCGTTCCTAAGGGCGTGACAAGCGCAAACCGGCGCGAATAGGATCACCACGGGGGTTTGTCGGGTGTCTTGCGGCCGCATCGCGGGCACCGCGCACCCCCGGCAGCAGGGGGTGACATGGGCGGACTGAATTCAAGGCAATCCCGGACGGTCGTTCTGGCGCTGGCGAGCGCGCTGGCTTTCGCCGGACCGGCAGGCGCTTCGACGCTGATTACCGGGGCGACGGTTTACGACGGGTCCGGCGCGGCGGGGCAGAAGGTCTCCGTCCGCGTGGATGGCGACAGGATCGTGGCGGTCGGCGATCTGCCCGCCACGCCCGCCGACACGGTGATCCGGGGCGATGGCCTGGCGCTGGCGCCCGGCTTCATCGACAGCCACAGCCATCACGACCGGGGCGACTATGCCGATCGCGCGATGCCGGTGCTGCTGGCGCAGGGCGTGACCACGGTGGTCGTCGGGCAGGACGGGGGCAGCGACGGCCCCTTCGCCGAAACCGCCGCCCGCTTCGCCGCGCGGCCAGCCGCCGTCAACGTCACCGCCTATACCGGGCACGGCTACTTGCGCGAAAAGGTGATGGGCGAGGACTACAAGCGCATCGCCACGCCCGCCGAAGTTACCCAGATGCAGGCGCTGCTCGACGCCGATCTCAAGGCCGGATCGCTGGGCCTGTCCACCGGACTCGAATACGATCCCGGCATCTATTCGGATCATGGCGAACTGCTCGCGCTCGCCCGCACCACGCAGGCGGATCACGGCCGCTACATCAGCCACATGCGCAACGAGGACCTGACCTTCGACGCCGCGCTCGACGAACTGCTCGACCTGGGCGAGAAGACGGGCGTTCCCGTGCAGATCTCGCACCTCAAGCTGGGCCTCGTCGATCGCTGGGGCGATGCCGGAAAGGTGCTGGCCAAACTGGACGCGGCGCGCGGGCGCGGGATCAAGGTCACGGCGGACGTCTATCCTTACGAATACTGGCAATCGACGCTGACCGTGCTGTTCCCCAAGCGCGATTTCACCGATATCGCCGCCGCGCGCTTCGCGCTGACGCACCTGACCACGCCCGCCGGCATGCTGCTCGGCTTCTATGCGCCCAACCCGGCCTATGTCGGCCACACCATCGCCGACATCGCCGCCGAACGGCACGAGGAACCGGCCGCGACCTATCTCTGGCTGATCCAGACGGCCCAGGCCTGGCGCAAGGCCCATCCCGATGCCGAGCGCGTGGAAGCGGTGATCGGCACCGCGATGTCGCCCGCCGACGTCGCCGATTTCATTGCCTGGCCCAACAGCAACATCTGTTCGGACGGCATGGTCGGATCGCGCCACCCGCGCGGCGCCGGCGCGTTCGCCAAGGTGCTGCGGCTCTATGTGCGCGAACAGCACCGGCTGACGCTGCCGGAAGCGATCCACAAGATGACCGCGCTTTCGGCCGAGCACATCGGGCTGGAAGGGCGCGGCCTGATCAAGCCCGGCTACAAGGCCGATCTGGTGCTGTTCAATCCCGATACCATCGCCGATCACGCCACGGTGGAGAACCCCGGCGCGCTGGCCACGGGCGTTTCCGACGTGATGGTCAACGGCGTGATGGTCTATCGCGAGGGCAAGCCGACCGGCAGCTATCCGGGCCAGTTCCTCAAGCGGGGTAGCCTCTGATGCAGCGGCGCGGCTTCCTGAAGGCCGGCGCCGGACTGGCCGCCTTCGGGGCTGGCCGCACCCTTGCCGCGCCGATTCTGTCGGCCGGCAATTTCGGCCTGACCCCGGCGCGCGCCGCCCGGCGCAACGGCTGGATCGAAGTGGACGCCGGCGCGTTCGAGGCCAATATCGACGCGGTGCGCCAATGGACCGGCGGCACGCGCTTGTGCGCGGTGATGAAGGCCGATGCCTATGGCAACGGCATCGCGCTGCTGATCCCCTCCATCCTGCGCAAGCGCGTGACCGACGTGGCGATCACCTCGAACGACGAGGCCCGCGTGGCACGCCAGCTCGGCTTTCGCGGCCGGCTGATCCGCATCCGCACCGCCACGCCCGAGGAGATGGAGGACGGCTTCGCCCATGGCATCACCGAACTGATCGCCAATCCGATCGCGGCCGAACGGCTGCAGGCGCTGTGGCAGGCGCGCAAGCCGAAGGGGCCGCTTGCCGTCCACCTCGCGCTCAATGCCGGGGGCATGAGCCGCAACGGCGTGGAGCTTTCGAGCCTTTATGGGCAGGCCGACGCCCGCGCGCTGCTCGCGCTCAAGGGCCTGCGCATGACGGGCGCGATGACGCACTATCCCAGCGAGGAAGCCGCCGACATCCTCGGCCAGCTCCGCCGCTTTCAGGACGACCTCCGCTGGCTGGCCGCGACGGGCCTCGATACCCGCCCGCTGCTGCGCCACACCGCCAATACCTTCGCCACGCTGGAGCATCCCGAAACCCGGCTCGACATGGTGCGCGTGGGCGGCGCGATCTATGGCGATCCGGGCAGCACGAAGACCGACAGGTTCCGGCCGACGATGGCGATCAAGTCCCGCGTGGCGGCGGTGAACCACTATCCCGCCGGGCAGACGGTCAATTACGATCGCACCTATCGGCTGGACCGCGAAAGCTGGCTCGCCAACATTCCGATCGGCTATTCCGATGGCTACCGGCGCGGCTTCAGCCACGCCAACCGGCCGGAGTTCGAGGCGGAAAGCCGCAACCGCACCGAAGTGCTGATCGGCGGCCGGCGCTTCCCCGTGGTCGGCCGGGTGACGATGAACACGATGATGGCGGACGTCACTGGCTGGCAGGACAAGGTCCGGCTCGATGACGAGGTCGTGCTGTTCGGCGCGCAAGGGGCGGAACGGATCACGCAGGCGGAATTCGAACGCAACGGCAGCGTGTATGGACCCGAAGCGCTCACCGTAATGGGCGCGACATTGCCGCGCGTGCTGAAGGCTCGCTGAGCCTATCCCCGTACCGCTTCGCGCACGCGGGCGAGCGCCGCGGCCAGCGGATCGGTTTCGCCCAGAATGCGGAACGTGCCGTTCATGGTGAAGAAGCAGTGCCCGTGGACGGTCGCCAGCAGCGATCGCGCCAGCGCCGGCGCTTCCCCGCCGCGCTCCGGCGGCAGCACCGCGACGAGTTCGGCCACCACGATCTCGAAGATCGCCGTCACCTGCCGGGCATAGCTTTCCGGCGGTTCCATGTCGTCGGGCAGGCGAAAGTCATAGAGCGCCGCCCAGGCATGGCGGTTGACGACGGCGAATTCGAAATAGGCATCGACAGCCCGCTTCAGCCGGTCGCCATGCTCGCCCGCCAGCCGGGCCTCCAGATAGTCGCGCCACAGGTCCAGCGTGCGGCCGTTGATCGCCAGGATCAGCCCTTCATAGGTGCCGAATACGTTGTAGATCGTGCCGATCGAATAGCCGATCCGTTTCGCAACCTCCCGCGCCGAGAAGCGGGCGAAGCCCACTTCCAGCATCTGGCGATGCCCTTCCGCGACGATCATTTCGCGCAGTTCGGGGCGGGAGTGGTCGGATCGACGGCCCATGTCAGCCCTGCATAGTCATTTCGGCGTGCTCATTCCTGCCTGCTCATCCCCGTTGACGGACGAACGGATACTTCATCTGCGCCAGATAGCCGTTGGGTACGCGCTCGGGAACGCCGTATCCGGTGGGCCACTCGCTGTCGGGGAAATAATGCGTGCCGAACAGCCGGTCGAGGATGGGGAAGTGGATGGCGAAGTTCTTGTCCACGCCTTCCGCCTCGATCGCGTGGTGCCAGTGGTGGAAGCGCGGCACCACCACGAACTTGCCCAGCACGTTGAAATCCCCGCGCAGGTTGGCATGGACCAGCGAGGCATAGACATAGACCATCCCGACATAGGCCTGCATCACCGACGGCGCGAAGCCCAGCGTCAGCAGCGGCAGCGACGTCACCCCGCGCAGCAGCACGATCTCCACGAAGTGCATCCGCGCGCCGGCCAGCCAGTCCATCGCCTTCGCGCTGTGGTGCACGGCGTGGAAGCCCCACAGGAACGGCACGCGGTGGAACAGGCGATGGAACCAGTACTGCGCCAGATCGGTCAGGATCATGGCTAGCAGGAACTGCACCGGCCATGGCAGGCTGCCCACGGCCGAGCGGGTGTGGTCCAGCCAGCCGACATGCGTGTTGACGTAGCTCGACGGGGCCAGCGCCAGGAAGGTGATGAACTGCACCAGCATGGAGCTGACAAGGTAGTAGAACAGGTCTTCGCGCCATTCCGTGCGGAACAGGCGCTGTTTGGAAAGGTGCGGGAAGATGCGCTCGATCGGCGCGAACATCAGGCCGGTGGCGATCATGTTGACCGCGAAGAAATCGACGCCGAAGAACACGCCCCAGTCATGCGTTTCGCGCGGCTGAACCGCCGCCCCGCCCAGGATCGAGGCGGCCAGCGCCAGCACCAGCGCGGTGCCGCCCAGCGCCTTGCGCGGGCGCAGCAGCAGGCTGAGCAAGGCCAGCGCATAGGCGCTCAGCAGGGTCAGGTGCACGAATGGACGGAAGCCCTGCATGTCGCGCAGCTTCGCCAGCTCGGGCATGGCGAACCATTCGGGCCAGCGCAGCGCCGCCACGAAGCACAGGCCGGCCACCGCCAGCACGATCGCGAAGAACCCCGCGAACCAGCCCGTACCGAAGCCGCGCGCCTCGATCGGCGCTTCCAGATCGCGTTTCAGGCTTTCCCAGTACCCTCTGCTCATCGCAGGCATTCCCTCTTGCGGACACGCCGATTCCATACGGCGCCGACGATACGGTAGCCATAAATTATACGCTGTCCATTATTAAATTGAACAATGATAATTTTTCGGGTAGCATCCGGCTCCAAGGAGAACCGGTGATGGGATTGATCCTCGCGCTGATCGTGTTCGTGGGCGGGGCGCTGCTGTTGGGCGCCCGATCGCGGATTGCCGAGCTTGAGCGCCGCCTGCGGCTGGTGGAGGACGAGCTGCGCCGGCGCATCGCGGCGGGCACGATGCCGCGCATCGAATCGGTCGAGCCGGCCATGGAAACACCCGCACCGATGGTGGCCGAGGTCATTCCGCCCCAGCCGGCAGTACCGGCGGAAGCGGCACCCGAACCCGAAATCGAAACGGCCCCTCCCTCGCCGCCCGAGCCCATGGTCGAAACGCTACCGGCGATGGCCTGGGAAATGCCGGCCGAACCCGCCGTGGAATCGCCGGCCGAGCCTGAGGCTGCTCCGGAGCCGGAACCCGCGCCGGCCATGCGCCGCGCGGCGATCAACTTCGAGGAACTGTTCGGGCGCAAGCTGCCGATCTGGGCCGGCGGGATCACGCTCGCCATCGCCGGCGTGCTGATCGTCAAATACGCCATCGACCAGGGCTTTTTCGGACGGATATTCACGCCGGGCGTGCAGGCAGTCTGCGGCATGCTGTTCGGCTTCGGCCTGATCGGCGCGGCCGAATGGGCGTGGCGCGCGCGCGAAAAGGTGGCCGATCCGCGCGTCAGCCAGGCGCTGTCGGGCGCCGGGATTTCCACGCTCTATGCGGCGCTGCTGGTGGCCGCCAACCTCTATCACCTGATCTCCCCGCTCGCGGCGTTCGCCGGCCTCGCGCTGGTGACAGGCGGAGCCTTGTGGCTCTCGCTGCGCCACGGGATGCCCAGCGCCGTGCTGGGGCTGGCCGGCGGCCTCGCCGCGCCGGCGCTCACGGTGGGGCTGGACGCCAACGTGCCGATGCTCGCCGTTTATCTCGGCTTCACCATCGCCGGCCTTGCCGGCGTGGCGCGGGCGCAGCGCTGGCCATGGCTCGCCCTGCTGGCTCTGCTCGGTGGCGCGGGGTGGAGCCTGTGGCTGATCCTGGCCGGCAAGGCGCTGGAAACGGTCGGGGCGCTGTCGATCGGCGGCTTCGTGGTGCTGCTGGCGCTTGTCCTGCCGCTGTTCGCCTTCGCCGGCGCGGCGCAACGCCTGTTGCGCGCCGCCGCCGCCGTGATCGGCGCGGCGCAACTTGGCCTGCTGGTCGCGCTCGGCGGCTTCATGCCGCTGCACTGGGGCCTGTTCGCGCTGATCGCCGCCGCCGGCCAGTTCCTTGCCTGGCGCGAACGCGAACTGGCGATCGTGCCCACGCTGAGCGCGGCGCTGTCGTTCCTCCTGCTGATGCTCTGGCCGCATCCGGCAACCGGCTGGCTGCTGACCATGGGGCTGGCGCTCGCCGCGATCCACGCGGGGCCGCTGCTGGCAAGGCTGTGGCAAGCCCCGGCGCACCCGCAACGCGCGGTCGAGCTGGCGGGCATTGCCGTGGCCGCGCCGCTGCTCGGGCTGCGCCATGCGGAGCATGTGTGGACGGGCTACAGCCTTCCCGTCGCCTTGTGCGCGCTCGGCGGAGCGCTGCTGACGCTGGGCGCGGACGCGTTCGGTTGGCGTGCGCCCGACCGGCGCGGAGACCGGCGCTTCGCCCTGTTGCTGGCGACCGGTGGCGGCCTGCTCATCATCGCCGCATGGTTCGCATTCGCCCATTGGCAGGCTCCGTTGTGGACGATGCTGGTGGCTCTCGCCGTGCTGGGCCTTTCCGCGAGAGCCGACGACCGCCGGCTAGAGCCGATCGCCGCCACGTTCGGGGGACTGGCGCTGGCGCAGCTTGCAGCCACTTTCGTCCCCGCCCCACTGGCCGAACCGAACGCGCTGGTCGAAGGCCTCGGCGCCGGAGCGGGCCTGACCTCGCTGCTGCGCTGGGCCGGGCTGGCGCTGGGTTTCGCCCTGTTCGCGTGGAAGGCGGGGAGCGGCAACCTGCGGCGGTGCGCCTGGGTACTCACGGGCCTGTTCGCCTATGGTGCGCTGGCGCAGCGCGTGCCGGGCTGGACCCTGCCGATCATCGCCTCGGCCGTCGCTGTTGCCCTGTTCGCGGCGCTCAGCCGGCGGGAACAGGCGCGTGACGAGGCGCTGGTGCTGCCGTTCGCGGCAGCGGCGGTGCTGCTGCTGGGGATGACCGGAACGCACCCGCTGGACGAATGGGCGCGGCTGACCGGAGGCAGCGAGGCCGCCGCCAGCGTGCTTGCCCTGATGCGCTGGGGCGCGCTGCTGGCGCCCGCGCTGCTGCTCGCGCTGCGCGCAAGGATCGGGGCCTTGCGCTGGACCGGAGAGGTCGCGGCGGTGCTTGCGGGATATGGCGCGCTGGCGCAGGTCGTGCCGCCGGTTGCCCTGCCTCTGGTGCCATCGCTGGGCCTGATCGCCCTTGCCGGATCGAGCCGTGCGCTCCCTTGGCCGGCCTTGCGCGCGGCAGGCGTTACGCTGGTCGGCCTTGTTCTCGGCTGGGCTTTCCTGCCGCTGGTGCATTGGTCGGACCACGCGCTCCGTTCGCTGGCCGGCTTTCCGATGCGGCTCGATCACCCCGATCTTGCAACGCTGGCGATCATCCGGCGGCTCGCCATCCCCGCGCCGCTGTTGGGTGGCGCGGCCTGGCTGCAGCGCACGCGCCTGCCCCGCTTCCCGCTGGTCAATCTGACTGTGATCGGCGGCGTCATCGGAGGCGTGGCGTTGCACGGGCTCTATCGCCACCTGTTTGCGGCGCTGTTTGGGTCGGACTTCATTGCAACCGGCCTCCTCGAACGGCTGGTCTGGTCTGCCATGCTGCTCGGCGCTGGCCGGCTCCTGCTACGCCGCCGGCGCGATCCGGCCGAGCAGGCCGTGCCGGCCGCCGTGTTGACGGTCGCCGCCGGCCTGCATGGCCTGTGGTACAGCCTGCTGCTCCAAAACCCGCTGTGGAGCGCGCAGCACGTTGGCGCGCTTCCCGCGCTCAACCTGCTGATCCCGCTGTTCGTCCTGCTGCCGCTGGCGCTCTACCAGATCGCGCAGGCCCTGCCCGCCGCCGTCAGGATCATCGACCGCGCGATGCAGCCCGTGCTGATGCTGACAGTGGCCGGCTTCGCCTGGGCGAGCCTGCGGCAGGCGTTCCACGGCACTTCGCTGGTCGAGCCCGGAGTCAGCCCGGCGGAGGACATCCTCCGCTCGATCCTCGGCATCGCGCTCGCCATCGGCTTCCTGCTTTGGGGCATCCGCCGCAAGCGGCACGACTGGCGGATCGCCTCGCTGGTGCTGATGCTGGCCGCCGTGGTGAAGGTCTTCCTGTTCGATGCCTCGGGCCTCGAAGGGCTGCTCCGCATCGCCAGCTTCGTCGCGCTCGGCTTCAGCCTGATCGGCATCGGCTGGCTCTACAGCCGCCAGCTGCGCCGGGGGGATGGCTGAACTCAGATTCCCAGGCAGGTCAGCTTGATGTCGAGATAGTCGTCCATCCCGAACGACGATCCTTCGCGCCCGATGCCGGATTCCTTGACCCCGCCGAACGGGGCGACCTCGGTGGAGATGAGGCCCGTGTTCAGCCCCACCATGCCATAGGCCAGCGCCTCGGGAACGCGCCAGCTCCGGCCGAGATCGCGCGTGAACACGTAGGCCGCCAGCCCCGCGTCGGTATCGTTGGCGAGCGCGATGGCCTCTTCCTCGGTTTCGAACCGCACCAGCCCGGCCACCGGGCCGAACGTTTCCTCGCGGCACAGCAGCGCCCCGGCGGGAACGTCCGCAATCACCGTCGGCGCGAAGAACGTGCCGCCCGCGTGGGCGTCGTCGGTCAGCGGAGCGCCCCCCGTCAGAATCCGGCCGCCGCGCGATACCGCGTCCTCGACATGCGCCTGCGCCTTGGCAACGGCGCGTGCATCGATCAGCGGCCCCTGATCGGTGCGCCCGGCCAGACCGGGGCCGACCACGAACGTCGCCACCCGCTCCGCCAGCCGCGCGGCAAAGGCATCGTAGATGCCGGACTGGACCAGCAGCCGGTTGGCGCAAACGCAGGTCTGCCCGGCGTTGCGGAACTTCGACGCCAGCGCGCCTTCTACTGCTGCCTCAAGATCGGCATCGTCGAACACGATGAACGGCGCGTTGCCGCCCAGTTCCAGCGAAACGCGCTTCACCGTGTTCATGCAGCGCGCGGCCAGCATCTTGCCCACTGCCGTGCTGCCCGTGAAGGTGAACTTGCGCACCCGCTTGTCGCCGGTCAGCACTTCGCCGATGGCGACGGCATCGCCCATCACCACGTTGAACACGCCTGCGGGAACGCCGGCCAGCTCCGCCAGCCGTGCCAGCGCGAGCGCCGAAAGCGGCGTCAGTTCCGACGGCTTGAGCACGAACGTGCAGCCGGCGGCGAGCGCCGGCCCGGCCTTGCGCGTGATCATCGCCAGCGGGAAGTTCCAGGGCGTCACCGCGGCGACCACGCCGACCGGTTCTTTGCGAACGATCAGGCGCCGGTCCGTGGCGTGGGGCGTCAGGAGCGCGCCGTTGACGCGCCGCGCTTCCTCCGCGAACCATTCGAGAAAGCTGGCCGCATAGGCCACCTCGCCCACCGCTTCCGCCAGCGGCTTGCCCTGCTCGGCCGTCATCAGGCGCGCCAGCGCGTCCCTGTTCTCCAGCATCAGGCCGGCCCAGCGCCGCAGGATTGCGCCCCGCGCCTGTCCGGTCAGCCGCGCCCATGCCGGCTGCGCGCGCGCGGCCGCGTCGACCGCCAGCGTCGCTTCAGCCGCGCCGAGCGACGGCACCGTACCGACCAGCGAGCCATCGGCGGGGTTCGTCACGTCGAGGGTGCGCTCGCCCGCCACCCAGGCGCCATCGATGAACGCCGCATCGCGCAGCAGTCCACGTTCGTCGTTTGCGAGCACCGGCGCGACCTTGTCGGCGAGCATCACGCGGCTTCCTTCGCGGCGACGAGCGCGTCGGTCAGCACGGCCAGCCCTTCGTCGAGCACGGCATCGCTGGCGGTCAGCGGCACCAGGATGCGGATGGTCTGGCCCAGCGTGCCGCAGGTCAGCACCACCAGCCCGCGTTCGAGTGCGGCGCCTGTCACCCGCTTGGCGGCCGCGCCGTCCGGGTTGCCGTCCTGGTCCATCACGTCGAAGGCGATCATCGCGCCGGGGCCGCGCAAATTGGCGATCCGGACGGTATCGTTGCGCGTTGCCGCCAACGTGATCGCCGCGCGGATGCGTTCGCCGATGGCGTTGGCGCGGTCGTTGAGCTTTTCCTCCTCGATCACGTCAAGCACGGCGAGCGCGGCCGCCACCGCCACCGGTGAGCCGGCATAGGTGCCACCCAGCCCGCCGGGGCCGATTGCGTCCATCACGGCGGCGCGGCCGATCACGCCCGACAGCGGGAACCCGCCGGCAAGCGACTTGGCCACGGTCAGCAGATCGGGTTTTACAGGCTGGTGTTCGATGCCGAACATCTTGCCCGTGCGCGCGAAACCGGTCTGCACCTCGTCCGCGATGATGAGAATGCCGTAGGTCTGGCGCAGCTTGTCCAGCGCCTCGAACAGGCCGGGATCGGCCATGTGGAACCCGCCCTCGCCCTGCACCGGCTCGATGATGAAGGCCGCGATGCGTTCCGGCTCGATGTCCGCCGCGAACAGGAAGTCCAGCGCCTTGAGCGTCTGGTCCAGCGTGACGCCGCTCGATTCCGAGGGCAGCGGGATATGGTAGATTTCGGCGGGGAAAGGACCGAGACCCTTCTTGTAGGGATTGACCTTGCCCGTCATCGCCGAAGACAGCAGGGTGCGGCCATGGAAGCCGCCGGCAAAGGCGATGATGCCGGGCCGCCCCGTCGCAGCGCGCGCGATCTTCACCGCGTTCTCGGTCGCTTCCGCGCCGGTGGTGAAGAAGATGGTCTTGGCTTCGCCTTCCACCGGGGCGATCGCGTTCAGCTTCTCGGCCAGCTCGACGTAAGGTTCATAGGCCATGACCTGAAACGCCGTGTGCGTATAGGCATCAAGCTGTTCGGCAACGGCCGCCATCACGCGGGGATGGCGGTGCCCCACGTTGAGCACCGCTATGCCGCCCGCGAAATCGACGTAGCGCTTGCCCTCGACGTCCCAGATCTCGGCATTCTCGGCACGGGCCGCGAAGACCGGCGTGGCCGTGGCAACGCCACGCGGCACAGCGCGTTCGCGGCGTTCGAGAATGGACTGGTTCGTCATGAGGCAACTCCTGCTGCGCGGGTGGGATACGCGCGCGGGAAAGGCCGGCGCGGATCACGATAGCGACCGGCCTAAGGCCCTCCACCAACGCGCGGAAGGCGCCTTGTGTGGTTGCAGTGGTAACGCTAGGTTACCACCATGAGCACCGGAACCCTTCCGCCGTTTGCCGTGCTGCGCGCGTTCGACAGGGTCGGTCGCCTGGGTGGCATCCGCAAGGCGGCCCTTTCGTTGCAGATCAGCCACGCCATCGTCAGCCGCCACATGGCTGCGCTGGAAACCTTCCTGGGCGTCACGCTCTACAATCGCCGGACGGGCGAACTGACCGAAGCCGGGCGCCGGTATCACGCGCGAATCTCTGCCGCTATTTCCGACATGGAAGCGGCGACGAGCGCGGTGAAGGGAGCGCACGCGCGTCCGCTTACCATCTGGTGTTCCGCAGGCTTTTCGCTGCACTGGCTGGCGCAACGCCTACCGGACTTTCGCACCGGCGCGCGCGACCGTAGCGGACCGCTGGTCGATCTTCACTCCACCGACACGGAACCATCGTTCCGGCACCACGAAGCGGACGGCGATATCCGCTATCTGTTCGACGAAGATGCCAAGACCTTGCCCGATGACATGCGCGCGGAGGAAATTGCCCGGCCTGTGGTGTTTCCTGTCGCTGCGCCGTCTTTCAGGATCGGCCGGCACGGCGCTCTGCGCCAGCGCGAGGACATTCTGGACCTGCCGATGATTCAGGAACGGTCCGATGCGGAATGGGCCAGCTGGCTTTCGCTACAAGGCCTTAGCCCCAAGGTAAGCCAGCCCGTCGCGCGGTACGGGCAGGCGCACCTGGCGCTCGTCGCAGCGCGATCGGGGCAAGGCGTGGCGCTGGCCAACCATTACCTGGTTGCCGACGATCTGGCCAGCGGCCGACTGGTCAAGCTGACGCCCGATGACGGCCCGTGGGAACCTGTCCGGCTGGGAGCCTACTATTTCCGGTGTAGCCGGCCACGCTGGAACGAGCCGCTTGTCGCCCGCTTCCGGCGCTGGCTGCACAAGGCCGTGGCGCAAGACGAACAGGCCTGGTCCCTGCCGGACGGCAGCGCAACCTGAAGTGGACGCCGTCGCAAAGACGCCTTTGCCATAGCCATTGTTCGCGCTCTCGATCATGCTCGATACCCATGATTCATGTATGTTGACTAGGAAACATTTTCGTATAGTTTCCTAGTCAACAAACTGGATTGACCATGGCTGCTGTTTCCGACCTTACCGCCCATACGGGTTATCTTTTGCGCATGGTGTCGAACGCGGTCTCGCAGGAGTTCGCGCGGAAGGTGGCGGGCGAAGGTGTGACGGTGGCTGAATGGGTGATGCTGCGCTCACTCTATGGCGGCGAAGCTGTCGCACCGTCGGCTCTGGCCGGCAGGATGGGTATGACCAGGGGAGCGATCAGCAAGCTCGCTGACCGGTTAGAGGCGAAAGGACTGATCGAACGCGCCGGCAACCCGGATGATAAGCGCGCGCAACGCCTTTCACTGTCGACCGTCGGGGCTGAGAAGGTGCCGGCGCTTGCTCACCTTGCCGATGAGAACGACGCCGTCTTTCTCGCTGCCCTGACCGGTAAGGAGCAGGAAAGCCTGCGTGCACTGCTGCACACCCTGATCGACAAGCACAAGCTGTCGGCCATGCCCGTCGATTGACCGACTTCCATATCATCGAAGAAAGGAACTGCGCATGGACGCGGAACGGATTGCTGTGGCCAAAGCCTGCCTCGATGCTGCCTGTGATGGCAGCCTGAGCTTCCCGGAAATCATACACAGGCTGATCGATGCCGGGTTCGAAGGTTATACGGTCGACTATCGTCGCAACAGCCAGACCTGCTATCTGCCCGATGGCGATTGCATCGCACTCGATTCGCCGCATTCGGCGGGCGCCGTCGCTGCGACATTCGACAGCGCGGGCGTGGAAGCGCTGGTGCGCTGGGCTCAGGCCGCCGGTCCCGATTATAGCTATGCTGCCTTCAGCGAAAAGGCGAAAGACAAAGGCTGCGCTGGCTATATCGTTTCGTTCCTCGGTCGTCGCGTCGTCTATTACGGTCGCACCGGCGAAACCCATGTCGAGATGTTCCCGCAATGAACCTCACGGTTTCATAAACAGCGGGGCGAGGATAGGAGGCGACGTCGGGGAAGGTCAACTTCCGCAGCAGGCCGGCAATCGGGCGCGGTTCAAATCCTGACGTCGCCCGTTCTCAGCACGGACGCGATGATCCACCCGGCGATGATCGGGGAAACCAGCATCGCCGCCAGTCCGTAGCGGAGCGCCTGCGCGCCGTGTTCGGCCTGCCACCCGTCGCTGATCGCGCCGACGACAGCGGGGCCGAGCGCGCCCCCGACGAGGCCCATCAGGATGATCACGACGGTCGCGGTGATCCCGCGCTCGCGCGGTCCGACCAGCCCGATCGCGTAGTTCATGATCGGGGGAATGGCCGCGCTGAGCAGAAGGTTCATGACGCCGGCGCACACCAGGGCAAGCTGGATTTCCCGCACGAAGACGAAGCCGGCCATGAACGGCAGCGAGAGCAGGACCGCCGCCAACGAAACCCGCAGCATGGCATCGCGCCGCCCGGTGCGGCGCACCGCGCTGTCTGCGAGAAAACCCGACGCGACGGTCCCGACGATGCCGCCAAGTCCTACCGGCGGACCGATCAAAATCCCCACCTGCCCCAGTTCGATCCCGTGCAGCCGCATCAGGAAAGCCGGCCCCCATGCTCCCAGCACGGAACCCATCATGGCGGTGAAGCCAAGGCCCACCGAAAGGTACAATACCTCCCTTATGCGCAGCACCGCGCGAAAGCCGGTCACAAGATCGGTCCAGTAGGCCACGGGGGACTCGTCGTCGGCGCGAGCGCGGGCGGGTTCCCGCACGGTGAGGGCCAGAAGCGCGGCCACCGCCAGGCCCGCTGCGCCGCACACGATGAACATGCTGCGCCACCCCATCAGGGCGGCAAGAACCCCGGCCAGTATCGTGCCGCCGACGATTCCGGCGAAATTGCTCGACTGATAGATCGATACGGCCCGGCCGCGCGCTTCGGTCCGGAAAAGATCGGGGATCATCGACATGGCCACCGGAAAAGCCGTCGCCTCGCCAATGCCGACGAGAATCCGGGCCAGCGACAGGGTGAGGTAGCTGTGGGCAAGCCCGGTCCAGGCTGTCGCCAACGACCACAGCACGATGCCCGCCGCCAGTATCCTGACGCGGTTGCCCCGGTCCACGTGCCGGGCGATGAACACGCCCCCGAGCAGGCTGAAAAGCACGAAGAACAGACCGCTGACCAGAGCAAGCTGCGTATCGCTCAATCCAAGGTCGTTGCGTATCGGTTCGGCCACCACACCGAACAGCATCCTGTCGCCCTGGTTGAGAACGTTGGTCAGGAAAAGGACGGCGAGCGCCCAGTACGACGACAAGCCCTGCCGCGGCGCTGGCTCGACCGGCGTCATGCGCGTTTCAGGCCCAGCAGATCGGCGGCATTGAGACCAAGGATGCGCGCCTTGTCCTCCTCCGCCAACCGCGCGTGGAAACCGACGGGATCGGGCTCCGCCATGTCGAAGGGGTAATCGGTACCCAGGCACAGCCGATCCGCGCCATGCGTGCGGACCAGGCTTTCGAGCTGGTCCTGATCGAACACAAGCGTATCGAGCCAGAGCTTGCGCAGATAGCTTGAGGGCGCGTGCTGGCAATGCTCGCTGCAATCCCCCCTCGCCCGCCAGCCATGGTCCATGCGGCCCCAATAGCCAGGCAGATAGCCGCCGCCGTGCGCCACGCAGATTTTCAGTCCCGGGTGCCGGTCCAGCGTGCCGCTGAAGATCAGGTGTCCGATCGCCAGGGTGGACTCCAGCGGATTGCCGATCAGGTTGTTGAAGTAATACTCGCTCATCCGCTGTCCCTGCGTGAAGCCCAGGGGGTGCAGGAAGATCAGCACGCCAAGCTCCTCGGCCGCCGCCCAGAACGGGCGCAGCCGTTCGGCGTGAAGGTCTTCGCCATTGACGTTCGAACTGATCTCGATGCCGCGCAGATCAAGCTCGGCCACGCAGCGGCGCATCTCGGCAATCGCCATTTCCGCGTTCTGCAGCGGAACCGTGCCCATGCCCACGAACCGGTCGGGCTGGCTGGCGACCGCCGCCGCCATCCCGTCGTTCACCGCCCGCGCGGCATCCCGGCCGGTCTCCGCATCGGCATAGTAGAAGTATTGTCCGGGGCTGGGCGACAGCGCCTGCACATCGATGCCCAGCCGGTCCATGTCGGCAAGGCGCGTATCGAGCGTGTTGAGCGTGCGGCCCATCGCCGCGAACATCGCGCGGTTGACCTCGCCGGTCTTGGCGCTGGTGAAATCGTTGATGCCCGGCGGCGGCCCGGGATAGCGCGCCTGCACGATGGCATCGGCCGCCGGAATGCCGAGATGGCAATGGATGTCGACAACCAGATGCTGGCCGCGTGCGCGAACCGGGATCGGCGCACGATCGCCGCAGGTAAACAGGCTCATGCAAGGCTCCGGGCAGGACGGATGGCCCCGGCGCATTCGCCGAAGCCGATCGGAACGAAGCCATCGCGCGTGGCGCGGCCGCGTATGGTCAGAATGTCGCCGTCCTCCAGCATCGTGCGCGTGCTGCCATCGGGCAGCGTGATCGGCACGCCGCTGCCCAGCGTGATTTCGGCAAGGCAGGCCCGGCTTTCGTCTTCTGGACCGGAAACGGTCCCGGTGGCGATAAGATCGCCGGTATCGATCGGCGTCCCGTTCGAGGTCTGGTGCGCGACCATCTGCGCCAGCGTCCAGTACAGGTCGCGCGTGTTGGTGCGCACGATCCGCTGGGGGGAAAGGCCGGGCGCGGCAAGCTCTGCGGTCAGCTCAATGGCAAGCCCTCCCCCGGCGATGTCGGCGGGATCGCTAAGATGCGCGGCAAGCGCGGGCTCGCCTTCGTCGCGGCCCCGCGCCGCAACGCGGAACGGCGCGAGCGCTTCCATCGTGACGATCCATGGGCTGACCGTGGTCAGGAACGATTTGCCGAGATAGGGCCCGAGAATGGATTCGAAGAACTGGATGGCCCGCGCCGACCAGTCGTTGACAAGGCAGCATCCGAACAGGGCCTGCTCCGCTTCCGCCATGGACAACGGCTGACCTGGATCGTTCCCGCCGCGCAGCCAGGCCCCGAACTCCAGTTCGAAATCGAGCATCGGTTCAGCGCCGAAGCGCACTTCGCCGCTGCCGGGCGCGGTTTCGAACTGCCCTAGCGGCCGCTGCACCGGCGTTCCGCTCACCGCCACCGAGCTCGCCCGGCCATTGTAGGCGACGGGCAGCGACAGGGCCGCAAGGCCGGGCGTCTTCCGGCCCATCCGCGCGATGTGATCGTAAGACGTGCAGAAATCGGTGAACGCCGGCGGACGGACCGGCAGGCGCAGCGTCACGTCCGACAGCGGCACGAGCATCGGCTCCAGCACCGATCGGTCGGCTCCGCCACCCTCGCGGAACAGCTGCGAAAGCTCCGCGCGCAAGGCGCTTACGTCGGCCGGCGCGCAGGCCAGCAGCGGCGCCAGCGTTTCCCCGCTGGCCGCTTTCGCAGCCTTAAGCGCCCCGTCGCCACGCAGCACGCCGCTGTCACCCAGCGCCGCCAGATCGATCACGCAATCGCCAAGCGCCACCCCGCCCCGCACCCGGCCGCCGTGTTCGAACAGCCCGAACGGCAGGTTCTGGATGGGGAAGTCCGTCTCGGGCAGGTTGGCCGAAGCGAGCCACGACCGCGCGGCGGGATCGTGCGTGGCGTTGAGCGGCGGCTCAATGGTCATGGCCACACCCTTCGTGCGCTGCCAGTTCGCGGGCATAGCGGCCCATTTCGCCGAACAGGTCGGCCCCGTCCTCCGGCGCGAGCGGCGCGCCCCACTGCCGGTACAGCGCGAAGACGTTGGCCACGATGCGCTCCGGGTCGGTCCATCCGCGATACTCGGCCATGTTGATGTCGCGCCCGGCCTCCTTCCAGCCCATCCCGGCTTCGAACCGCCTGCGCGCTTCGTCCCGGACATAGCCGAAGTAGTCGCGCAGGTTGGCGACCGCCACGGTATCCGTGATCGGGCCGTGGCCGGGCACGACCACTTCGGGATCGAGCGCGATGATGTGTTCGCAGGCGGCGATCCAGTTTTCGATCGGGCCATCCCACATGATCGGATGCCCTTCGTTGAACAGCAGATCCCCGGTGAAAACCACACGCTGCTGCGGCAGCCAGGCAATCGTGTCGGAGGCGGTGTGCGCCGGGCCAAGGTCGATCAGCTCGACCGCGGTATCACCGACGCTCAGCTGCAACGACTGTTCGAAGGTACGGTTGGGCATGGCGACGGAATCGAGGTCGCTCCAGTCGAACTTGCGGCCCATGGTTTCGTAGAGAAAGGCGCCGGCATCGCCCATCGCCTGCCAGTTATCGGCCAGGCTGGCGAAGCGCACCGGATCGAACCCGCCCATCTCTCGCGCGGTTTCGACCGTGGCGATGATCTCGGCTCCTTCGACCAGCCCGTTGCCCACGAAATGATCGGGGTTCGCGTGCGTGTTCACGAGACGATCGATATGATCGCCGCCATCGACGCGCGCAAAGTCCGCCAGCATCGTTCTGGTCAGGCTCCGGCTCATCAGCGTATCGACCAGAAGGGTTTCTCCCCGCGATACGATCAGCCCGGCGTTCGACCATCCCCATGTGCCGTCAGGCTGAACGTAACCGTAAACGCCATTGCCGATATCGTGGACGCCCTGCGTGAAGGCCCAATTCGCCATTCCCGTCTCCTTCTCCCGCCACAACCCTAACGCTTTTATTCCTGTTCTCAAGAATTAAGTCGCGCGCTAAGGGTGAAAAATGAGCAGCAGCAAACAGCCGCGCAGGGGCAAGGGACGACCGGTCGGTTCGGGGGATGGCGTCGGCAAGGAAACGCTGATCGCCGCCGCCAAGAAGCTGCTGCAGGAATTGACTCCGGCGCAAGTGACGATCGCCGCCATCGCGCGCGAGGCCGGGGCCGACCCTGCCCTTGTCCGCTACTATTTTGGTTCGCGCGAGGCCCTGCTGCTGGAAGTCACGCAACAGATCGCGCTTCAGGCCGAGGTCGAAAGCCGTTCGGAAGACCTTACGCCCGAGGCGGGGCTGGAAGACCTGATCCACCGCACGTTCCGCTTCACCCGCTCGGCCCGATACATGCAACGGCTGATGGCGGAGGAATTGAGCAGCGTCCGCTCGCCCGAAGTGCGCGAGAAGCTGCGCAAGTGGCAGAGCATGCCGGTCGAGGCCTACCAAGCCTTGCTCGATGCCGATCACGACAAGCAACTGACCGATTTCTCTCCCCTGTTCGTCCATCTGGCCGTGATCGGGATCAGCGATTTCTTCCACTCCGGCGAAGAGGTGGTGAAGATGCTCGTGCCGGAAGGAACCGATCTTGCCGCGCTGGAGCAGGAATACGAGGCGTTCGTCCCGAAACTCCTGCTGGACGGGCTTCGCCGGCGTTAACCGGCGACGCCTTCCTTCACGCAAGGATTGCGCTGCTGCCCCAGGCCGGTGATTTCTCCTTCCATCACATCGCCATCCTGCAGGTAAACCCCGAAGGCCGATCCGTTGCCGTAGGGCGAACCGGTGCAGATCAGGTCGCCGGGCTGCAGTTCCACGATGCTCGACAGGAACGCGATCTGCCGTTCGATGCCGATCATCATGTCGGACGTGGATTCGTCCTGATAAACCTTGCCGTTCACCGAAAGCCGGATGTTCAGCGCATAGGGATCGGCCACGTTCTGGCGCGGCACCAGCAAGGGGCCGAACGGCAGGAACGTGGGAAAACTCTTGCCCGCCAGCCAGTCCGGCCCGACGGCCGAGCCGTCCTTGCGAAATATCAGTTCGCGCGCGGTCACGTCGTTCACCACGGCATAGGCGGCGACGTGGTCCATGGCCTGTTCGGGCGACACATGGCGGCAGCGCTTGCCGATGACGACGCCCAGTTCCAGTTCCCAATCGGGCTTTTCGACCTGCCGTGGCAGGACCACCGTGTCGTTCGGCCCGATCACGGCGGACGGCAGCTTGATGAAGCAGAAGGGGGTCGATGTCTTCGCCTTCTCGTCCATCACGCGTTCGGCATGGGCGCGCAGTTCCTCGGGCGACTTGCCCTCCATGTCGGCCGTCCGCATCGACGGATCGCCCATCATCAGGCCGATCACGTGCTTGCGATAGTTCGCTCCCGTGCAGAACACCTGCCGGGGCACGTAAGGCACCAGCGCGTCCGCTATGTCGAACGGCACGGCCTGCGCCCATGCGTCGTCACCCAGCCCGGCGATGGCCGCGCAGGTCTCTTCCCACGCCTCAACAAGCTGCAAGGCATCGTTCGCCAGGCCAACCCGCGCGAGTGGCAAGGCCTTGCCCGCGCGCACGGCCACCGCCGCAGGCGCGCCATCGACCTTGATCGTTGCGATACCGGTAAAGTCCACGTTCGGTTGCCCCTTCTTCAACAGGCTTTCTGGCTTCAATAGGGCTTCTGGAGGGCCGCCAGCGTGCCGCCCAGCATACGATTGGCTTCCACCTGGTCCCCCCCAGTCATCTCGATCGTGCCGATCCGCACCGAGTTCTCCACCACGATCCGCGCGCGTTCGAAGCGGTGCGCCATGAACGAGGCCAGCGCGGCATCGACGCTGTCATGCGCGGCAAGCTCGCGGCCCAGCACGAGCGCGTCCTCGATCGCCATGCCCGCGCCCGACGCCATGTGGGGTGTGGTGGCGTGGGCGGCATCGCCGACCAGCACGACGCGCCCCTTGTACCAGGGATCGGCCAGCAGTTGCCATTCCAGCGGCCGGTAGTTCACCAGCGACTGATCGCCCAGGCCATCGCGCACATCGGCGACATAACTTCCGAAGCCCGCCAGCAGGTCCTTGAGACGGCCGACCATGTCCTCCGCCGCATAGCGTGGGTTGTCGGGCACGTGCTCCAGCGCGAAAAGGTACATGTGCGTGGGCGAAACGGGATTGAAGCCCAGCTTCACCGGCCCGCCGAAGAACATTTCCGTCCCGGTCATGCCTTCCGGCCGTGGCGCGATCGCTCTCCAACAGCCCTGCCCGGTGAAGACCGGCGCCGGGGCATCGGGGAACAGATGGCTGCGGGTCTGCGAATAGATGCCGTCCGCTCCGATCACCAGATCGAAGCGGCCCCGTGATCCATCCGAGAATGCGACGTCGACGCCATCGCCCGTATCATCGAGCGCGGCGACCGTCGTGCCGAGCCGCACGGTCACCGGCGAGGCCTTGACCCGCGCGGAAAGGATTTCGTGCAGTTCCGGCCGCATGATGCCGCCGCTGCAGTTGATCGGTGCGGCATCCGGCACCGGCGGCGCTTCGAACAGGATGCCGCCATCGGGCGAGCGCCCCTTGAAGCCCGAGCCGACGTGCCCGCGCCGGCGCACTTCATCGAGCAAGCCGAGATCGTCGAGCGCGCGCAGCGAGGTGCCGGTCACGCTGATGCCCGCGCCATAGGTGCGCCATTCGGGATCGGCATCGATCAGATCGACCGTCACGCCCTGCCCGCTCAGCACGAGCGCGGCGCTCATCCCCGCGATGCCGCCACCGATCACCAGTGCCGAGGCGATCATGCCGGCACCTGCCACAGCGCCGGATCGGGCGCCATTTCGGCATGAGGCTTGTTTCCGGGAATGATCCGCCCGGTACCCCACTGGTCCATCGTCTCGAGCCCCGGCGTGTGGACCTTCGGCTGCCATGTCGCCTCGTCAACTTCCTCGAGGTCCGACGTGTATTCCACCGTGTTGCCGTTGGGCGTGGTGTAATAGGTGAACGTGTTGTTGCCCGCCGTATGGCGCCCTGGCCCCCATTGCAGTTCGATCCCCGCGCCGTTCATCCGGGCCAGGCCGCGCATGAGGGCATCGATCGAGGCGACGTCGAACGCGATGTGGTTGAGCGCGGGCGGTCCCGGCAGGATCGCCAGGCGGTGGTGGGCCGGATTGCAGCGCAGGAACACCATGAAATCGCCCAGCCAGTCCGAAAGCCGGAAGCCCAGGACGTCGCGATACCATTGCTCCAGCGCCTTGTGCGCCGGCGAATGGAGCACGACGTGGCTGATGCGCAACGGAGCCGCCAGCGCGGGCGGCAGGTCGCCCACCGTGCGCTGTGCGCTGCCGGCGACCACTTCGAAGGCGTGACCGTCCGGATCGAAGGCCCGGAAACCGTAGCCCCCCGCTGGGCCGTCCAGTTCGGCGGGCTCGCTGATGATCTTCGCGCCCGAACCCCGCACTTGCGCGAACAGGGCATCGACATCGGACCGGCTCGCCGCCGAATAGCCGATCAGATCGGTCTTGCGGACCTCGTCCTGACGCAGGCGGATCACGTAAGGATGCGAAGACCCTACCGCAGCGAGGTACACCATCCCGTTCTGCTCGAACGCGGGTTCGAGCTTCCAGACATCTCGGAAGAAATCGCTTTCCGCCGCAATATCGGGAACCGCGAGGGCAACGTACTGAAGGTCGGTAACCGAAACTGTCATGTTGATATGGCTCCAGTTCGCTGGTGCTGGCTCGTGCTAGAACTTGAACGCAGCCCGGACGCCATAGGTGCGGGGCTGCTCCGCGTTGGCGACGATCAGGTTGGCGCTGTTGGTAAAGGGGTTCACGATGCGCTGGTTGTTTTCCACGTTGAAGACATAGCCCGTGATCGACCAGCGATCGCTTTCCTCCGCCAGTGTCACCGAAAGCGTGGTGACGAAATTGGCCGGGGCCTTCAGGTACGAAAGGTAATCGGCGCTGACGAAGCTGGAGCTGCGGAACCGGGTATTGGCCTGAAGCACCAGCTTGAGCGTATCGACGTGGAACGTTTGCTGCCCGTTGAGCGTGACGGACCACTTCGGGGCGTTGAACGCGGGCCGGCCCGAACAGTCGATCGCGAAGACGTTGATCGTGCCACCCGGCGTCGTCTGCGTGGTCGGCGCGAAGGGACAGGCCGTGTTGGGCGGCAGCCCCTGGTTCGGCACATAGTAGACGAAGCTGTCGTAGCTCGTATCGAGATACTGCACCGAGCCGGACAGCAGGGTATCCGTCGCGGCAAGGAGTTCGACATCGAGATCGAAGCCCTTGATCGTGCTGTTGCCGATGTTGCGCGTCAGGAACACCGTCGATGGCGGATTGCCGAGGTCATAGCCGAACTGGCTGAACTGCTGGTTGCGATACTTCCAGATAAAGCCTTCGAGATTGACCTGCAGCTTGTTGCCGAAGAACCGGTTCTTTGAACCGATGGTGTAGGCATCGAGCGTTTCCGGCGCATAGGATTCCAGCCCGCGGGCAAACGTGAAGCCCCCCGCGTGGTATCCCGTTTCAAAGCTGGCATAGACCATGTTGCGCGGCGAAAAATCGTACTGCGCGGCAAGGCGATAGGTAAACTTGTTGTTCCGCAGGCCGGAATTGACCGGGATCGGCGAGCGCAGCACGAACGGCGCCGTGGTCGAACCGCCAGCAACCGGCGGCAGGGCGAACAGCGGCACGTTGGTGATGGGCACGCCATTGGCAGTGTAGAACGCTTCCACATCGGCGGCGGTCTGCACGCGGGGGATAAGCGGCGTGTTCGGACAGACATTGCCGATTCCGGGCTGGCCGCAGAACAGCAGATAGACCTGCGACGTGCCGTTGAAGGTCTTGCGGTCCGACGTGTAGCGCCCGGCCGCCGTCAGGCTCAGCTTCTCTACCGGCTTGAAGGTAACCTTGCCGAAGCCCGCCCACGATTCCGTGCTGGTCTTGAAGTTCTGGAATGGCGAAAGCGTCCACTGGTTGTACCACGCGCTCGCCGAAATCCGCTCGTCGTAATAGATGCCGCCGATCAGGTAATCCAGTTGCTTGCCCAGGCTGCCTGCCCACCGCGCCTCGACGCTGGCCTGCCGGTCCTTTTCCTTCGACCCGGATTCACGGAAGATGTTGGTGAAGACGTAATCGAGGTTTGCCTCGCGCCAGGCCGGCTGGATCGTCAGCGTCCCGGCATCGGTCTTGTAGTTCAGTTCGGCGGTGATGCCCCAGTAGCTGTTGTCGTTGGAAGGACGGCCGTCCTGCACCGCGCCGGCACGCCCCGCCTGCGTCAGAAAGCGCGAGGCCAGCAAGCCCTGCGACGCGGGATCGCCGGTTCCCTGCTGCGTGGAGAAGCCCGAAGGCACGAAGTTGTATCCGGCGAAACCCGTGGGGCCGAAGGTCGGGTTCACCGCGCCAACGTAATACCCCGAGGCACTCGCTCCGCCCTGATGGGCGTAGTCGAACGCCAGCCGCAGATCGAGCGCTGCGCTCGGCTCCGCATAGATCTGGACCCTGGCGCCGGCTTCCCGCTGGTTCCCGGTGCCATCGCTGAGAAAGGCATCATGGCGGGAGAGATTGCCCGCCGCGCGGATCGCCACGTTCTCGCCCAGCGGCAGGTTGACCGCCCCCTGCAGCGTCAACCAGTTGTAGTTGCCATAGCCGGCGCTGACCTCGCCCGCGGTGCTGTTCAGTTTCGGACGGTTGGGAATGACGTTGATCGCGCCGCCCGTGGCATTGCGCCCGTAGAGCGTGCCTTGCGGCCCCTTGAGCACTTCCACGCGGGCCAGGTCATAGAACATGCCGGAGGTTGAGCTGGGGCGCCCGATGTAAACCCCATCGAAATTGAAGGCGATGGCAGGGTCGGAATAGGCGTTGACCGTATTGTTGCCCACGCCGCGCAGATAGAACGTGGTCGTGCCACCGGAGCCACCGATGGTCGCGAGCGCGGGGGAGGTGCGGGAAAGGTCTTCCGCGCGCGTGACGCGCTGTATCGCCAGATCATCGGCCGTTACCACGTCGATCGCCAGGGGTGTCTTTTGCTGGCTCTGGCTCACCCTTTCGGCGGTCACAATGATCTCGCCCAACTGCCCTGCCTGCGGGTCGGCATCACCAGCTTCGGCATAGGCCGTGGCCGGCAACGTTCCGAGCGCGATGGCCATCACACACGCATTGCCATGGAATCGCTTCATGGTCCCTCTCCCGTTAAGCGCCCATTATTCTTGGGCGGCTGAATTATTAATTCCGGCTATCATGAAATATGGGGCTCCGCAAGCGGGTGCGTGGGCCTCGCGCCCCTCCCGCATGAATTATTTCTTGCCAACAGGAATTATTGTCCTAGCCTTGGGGGAAATCCGCAAGGCGGCCTTTGCGGCCGACCTTCGCACCGCGATTGGGAGATCGAACATGCTGAACGCCGCCGACAACACCCTGCTTACCCGGATCGGGCCAGGCACGCCGATGGGCACCATGCTCCGGGAATACTGGGTGCCGGCGTGCCGCTCGGCCAAGCTGGAAGCCGATGGCGCGCCAGAGAAGGTCCGCCTTTTCGGCGAGAACTTCGTCGCCTTCCGCGCGACCGACGGACGAGTCGGCTTTCTGCAGGAAGCGTGCCCGCATCGTTGCGCGAGCCTGCGCCTGGCGCGCAACGAAGGGAACGGCCTGCGCTGCATTTTCCATGGCTGGAAGTTCAGCGTCGACGGCGAATGCGTCGATGCCCCCACGGAACCGCGCGGCCAGCGGGAACGGTTTGCGCAAAGCGTGCCCGTCCGCAGCCATCCCACGCGCGAGGCCGGCGGGCTCGTGTGGGTCTACATGGGTGCGCAAGAGACGCCCCCGCCCTTCCCCGACTTCGAGTTCACGCAACTGCCCGATGCGCACGTGTTCCCCTTGCGCGGGATCATCAAGACCAACTGGCTGCAGGGTCTCGAAGCCCTGCTCGACAGCGCGCACGTGACATTCCTGCACGCCACCAATCTCGACAGCGCGGTCGGCCGGTCGCTCTTCCTGGAAGAGAGCGACATGATGCTGGGCGATGGCGCGCCGGTGTTCGAATTCGACGAGAAACCCTATGGCTTCACCGAAGGGGCGATCCGCACGGAACTGGGCGATCAGGACTATGCCCGGGTGCGCGAGGTGGTCCTGCCCTTCTTCAGCTTCATCCCCGCCGCCCCCACCGGCGCGCGGATCGTGTGCTGCTCGATTCCGATCGACGACGAAACCACCGCGCAATGGTACATATCCTATGACGCCGACGCGCCCGTCGATGGCAGCAACCTGACGCTGATGGGCAACTGGAGCGGCGATCCCGACCACTTCAATTCGGACATGGGCGATGAATCCAACCTCTGGCACCAGGACCGCGAGGCGATGAAGGCCGGCCACTGGTCCGGCATCGTCAACCGCGGCAACCCCTACGAGGATTTCGCCGTGCAGGAATCGATGGGGACCATCGTGGACCGCAGCCGCGAATACCTCGGCACGTGCGACCGGGTCATCTACCGTGCGCGGCGCATGTTGCTCGATGCGGTCCGGTCTTATGAATCGACGTCGAACGTACCGTTCACCGGTCCCCAGGCCGAACTGCGGACCATCCGCGCGCTCAGCTTTGCCTACCCCAAGACAGAAAACTGGCGCGATGTCCGGCAAGCCCTGCTCACCGGGCATGAAAACGCTTAGGATCTGAAGCCGTTGCTTCCCTGACGATGCTGTGATTCAGGCGTTCATGGAGTTGCCTGAATCAGGGGTGATTTGTTCAGTCCGACCGACGAGCAGATCGCTCGATTGCAGCCCCATTTTCGCAAAGTCATGAGCGCGAGCGGGGCGGTGCTCGACGGGTCTTGAGCGGTATCCTCATCATCAACCGTAACGGGTCGCCCTCCGCCACGCTCGGGCAATCGCCGTCGAGCCGTTTTACGCCTGAACAGGATATATTGACGAAATCCATACATCTTGACGACTCTATGACGATGAGTGGACAGATGTCTTCGCACATCAACAGGAGCAGCAGGCATGGGCAAGGAATGCGATGACGAGGTGGTGATTCTGGTTCCCACCGGATCGCTGGGCGCTGGCGCGCGCGAGGAAGAACTGGAATACGGCATTGCCCAGGGCGCACAGGTGATCGCTACCGACGCCGGCTCTACCGACAGCGGCGCGGCCTATCTCGCGCTCGGCATTTCGAAGAACAACCGCGGCGCGGTGAAGCGCGACCTCACCCTGATGATGAAAGCCGCTTCCAAGGCGGGCATTCCGATCGTGGTGGGCACCAGCGGCCAGGCGGGCGGCGATCTCAACCTGGAATGGACGCGGGACATCGCCGTGGAAGTCGCCCGGGAACTCGGCATTCGCCCCAGGATCGCTCTGCTCTATTCCGAATTGTCGAAGGAAACGGTCAAGCGCAAGAATGCCGAAGGGCGGATTCGTCCGCTCGCGCCGATGGGGCCGCTGGACGATGCAACGATCGACGGTTGTGACCACATCGTCGGCGCGATGGGACCGGAACCGTTCATCGCCGCGCTGGAAGCGGGCGCCGACATCGTACTGGGCGGCCGCACCACCGATACGGCGGTAATCTGTTGCTACGCGCTGATGAAAGGCGCGCCCCGGGGCCTGAGCTGGCACGCCGGCAAGATCGGCGAATGCGGTGGGCAGTCGACCATCAAGACGGTCGACGCGGCGGGCCTGCTCCTGCGCATCCGGCGCGACAGCTTCGAGGTAGAGCCGCTCAACCAGATCAACACCTGCACGCCTGAAAGCGTTTCGGCGCACATGCTCTACGAGAACAGCGATCCGTTCCGCCTTGTCGAGCCCGGCGGCGTGCTGGACGTGACCCATGCGCGGTACGAGCAGGTAACGCCCCGGACGGTCAGGGTTATGGGCTCGGAATGGGAGGAAATGCCCTATACGATGAAGCTGGAAGGCGCGGCCGCCGGCCAGTACCAGACGCTGATGCTGATCGGCATCCAGGACCCGGTCGTGCTCAACGACCTGGAGACCTTCCAGACGAAAATGACCAAGACGCTTTACGATCGCGTCCACAGCACGATCGGCGAGGCGGCGGGGAACTTCCACATCTCGCTCAGGCTCTATGGCTGGAACGCGGTTTCCGGCGCGCAGCCGAAGGCCGGCACGCCGCCACCGCCCGAAATCGGCGTCCTGTTCGTGGCCACCGCCGATACGCAAGACATGGCGAACCAGATCGCCAAGGCCTGCAATCCCAAGTTCTTCCATATGTACATGCCCGCGCACCACGAAATGCCGAGCTACGGGTTCGCCTTCACGCCGGCCGACATCCCACGCGGCCCGATCTACGAATTCAAGCTCAACCACGTCGTCGAATGCGACGATCCCATGGAACTCGTCCGCACGGTGTGGGTGGACCTCAGCCTTGAGGAGGCCGCATGATGCCTACCGTGCAAGACGTTTGCCGCCACGTCCGTTCAAAGAATGCCGGGCCGTTCTGGGTGACCTTCGACCTGTTCTTCCGGAACCGCGAAGACTTCCACCGCTATGCGCGGCACCCCGCGCTGGGGCCTGCCACCTTCGAGCGCCTGTTCGGAACCGATCCGGCGCTCGTCAAGCAATTCCCGGTCAAGAACCTCAACATGGTCAAGATTTCCTGCGTGCGGCCCGCCCCCTCGGGCGGACGCGAGGAACGCGACATGCACAGCGGCCAGATGTTCGTGCGCCTGCTGGGCGTGGAACTGGACTGACGTGCGAAAGGCGCGGTGGGCTTCCCCGCCGCGCCTTTCGCTGCCGTCAATTGCGGAACGAAGGATCCAACCTGTCGAGCTTGCGCAACAGAGCCGGCCAGGCAAGCGCCCCGGCGGCCATCGCGACCATTGCCGGAGGCGTCTGCCCCGCAACCTTCTGTTCAACGCCCTGCGGCGGCGTGTTCAGCCGATCATGGCCGGCGGCCAGCATCATGACCTGCGCCTGGCAGGCCCGCTCGAGGAAATAGAGCCGCAGGAAGCATTCGCCCACGGTGGCGCCAACCGCGAGCGTTCCGTGATTGCGCAGGATCATCGCGTGCTTTTCGCCAAGGTCCTGCACCAGCCGCTCCCGTTCGTCGAGGTCGGTCGCGATGCCTTCGTAGTCGTGATAGGCCACGGTGTGCTTGGCGATCATCGCCGTCTGCGTGTGCGGCAGCAGGCCGAATTCCATGGCCGAAACCGCCTGCCCGTGCGGCGTGTGCAGATGCATCACCGCCATGGCGTCCTCGCGCGACATGTGGATCGCCGAATGGATGGTGAAACCCGCCGGATTCACCGGATGGTCCGACGGGCCAACGGGGTTGCCCTCGACGTCGATCTTGACCAGCGACGACGCGGTGATCTCCTCGAACATCATGTCGTAGGGATTGATCAGGAAATGGTGTTCCGGCCCCGGCACCCGGCATGACAGGTGCGTGAAGATAAGGTCGTCCCAGCCATAGTGGGCCACAAGCCGGAAGGCGGCGGCAAGATCGACGCGCGCCTGCGCTTCTTCCGCGGACATTTCCATTCAGCAACCTCCTCTTTTCGTGACCGGAACGGCGCTTGGCCGTCCAGATTGCAAAAAAGCGCGCCAATGCACGGAAGCTCAGGCGCCGATGGCGTCCACGATCGCGTCGGCGCAGGCGATGGTGTTGGCGGTACCACCAAGATCCCGGGTGCGGAACCCCGGCTGGGCCAATACCTCTTCGATCGCCCGCAGCACGGCGGCGGCGGCAACGGTTTCCCCCAGGTGGTCAAGCATCAGCGAAGCGGACCAGATCTGCCCGATGGGATTGGCAATGCCCTGCCCGGCGATATCCGGCGCGGACCCGTGTACCGGTTCGAACAGCGAAGGGAAGCGGCGCTCCGGATTGATGTTGCCGGCGGGCGCGATCCCGATGGTGCCCGTGCAGGCGGGGCCGAGATCGGACAGAATATCGCCAAAAAGGTTTGAAGCAACGACGACATCAAACCAATCTGGATGCTGAACGAAGTGCGCGGTGAGAATGTCGATGTGATACTTGTCCCAGCGCACGTCCGGATAGGACGGTGCCATCGCTTCGACGCGCTCGTCCCAGTAGGGCATCGTGATCGAAATGCCGTTGGACTTGGTAGCGGACGTCAGGTGCTTCTTTTCGCGGCGCTGCGCCAGGTCGAACGCGAAGCGCAGGATGCGGTCCACGCCCACGCGCGTCATCACCGTCTCCTGGATCACGACCTCCCGGTCGGAATCCGGGAAGATCCTGCCGCCGATCGACGAATATTCGCCTTCGGTGTTTTCGCGCACCACGTAGAAATCGATGTCGCCCGGGCCGCGCCCGGCCAGCGGGCTGGGAACGCCGGGCATCAGCTTCACCGGGCGCAGATTGACGTATTGATCGAATTCGCGTCGGAACTGGATCAGCGAGCCCCACAACGATACGTGATCGGGGACCGTTTCCGGCCAGCCGACCGCGCCGAAGAAGATCGCGTCATGCCCGCCGATCAGCGATTTCCAGTTGTCCGGCATCATCGTGCCATGTTCGCGGTAGTAATCGCAGCTGGCGAAATCGAAGTGATCGAACGCGAACCCGCAACCGTATTTCCGCGATACCGCTTCCAGCACGCGCAGCCCTTCCGGAACCACCTCCTTGCCGATGCCGTCTCCGGGAATGACCGCGATGCGGTGAACGTTCTTGCTCATGAAGTGCTTTGCTCCTGCACGGGATGCGCCGCATCGATCAGGATCGCGCGGAAATCGTTGACGTTGGTGAGAGTGGCACCGGTGATGACCAGATCGCCCAGTGCCGCGAAGAAACCGTAGGCATCGTTGCGCGCGAGATGCTCTTCGGCCGACAGGCCCGCCGCGCTCGCACGGGCGGACGAGGAAGGCGAGATGATCGCACCGGCGTTGTCCTCAGTGCCATCGATGCCATCGGTATCGGCGGCCAGCGCAAACACGCCCGGCAGGTCTTGCAGACCGGCTAGGAGGCCCAGCAGGAACTCCACGTTCCGGCCGCCCCGGCCATCGCCCCGGACGGTTACCGTGGTCTCCCCGCCGGACAGCAGCACGCACGGCGCGCGCACGGGTTGCCCGCACGCGACGATCTGGCGCGCGATCCCGGCGTGGTCCAGTCCGACATCGCGCGCCTCCCCCTCGATGGCATCACCCAGAACGAACGGCGTATATCCAGCTTTCCGGGCGACGTCCGCCGCCGCTTCGAGCGCCCGTTGCGGCGTCGCGATCATCCTGTAATCGGGTTCGGTGCCGCTGGACGGCTTCGGCGTCTCGCTGTCAGGGCTGGCAAGCCACGCCCGCACCGCCGCCGGCAGGTCCAGCGCATACTTGTCCACGACCGCCAACGCCTCCGCGCGCGTGGTGGGATCGGGAACCGTGGGACCGGAGGCAATCGTCGCGGGATCGTCGCCCGGCACGTCGGAGATGGCCAGCGTCACGACCCGTGCCGGCGCGGCCGCGGTGGCGAGCCGTCCGCCCTTGATCAACGAGACGTGCTTGCGCACACAGTTCATTTCCTCGATCGTCGCGCCGCTGTTGAGCAACGCTTTCGAAAGCGCGCGCTCATCCTCAAGGCTGACACCGGGAGGCAATGCCGAAAGGAGGGCGGAACCGCCGCCCGATATCAGACAGATCACGAGATCGTCGGCCGTCAGCCCGGACACCGCGTCGAGGATGCGCCGGCCGGCTTCGACGCTGGCCGCGTCCGGTACGGGATGGCCCGCTTCCAGTATCGTGATGGCGTCGCACGCAACGGCGTGGCCGTACCGGGTCACCACCACGCCGGACAGGGGTGTCGGCCAGCAATCCTCCAGCGTCCGCGCCATCGCCGCGGAAGCCTTCCCCGCGCCTACCACCACTGTTCGACCAAGCGGGGGTGCAGGGACGCGGCCCGGCAGGCATTGCTGCGGCAGGGCGCTGCCGACGGCGGCCTGAAACATCTCCAGCAGCAGGCGCTCCCGCGCGGATCGCTCCGCCACGGCAGGAGACGGTGCCGGAAAACCGGTCATCGCTCAGCCCTTCCGCCCATCGGCAACGACGCATTCGGCCGGCGGATCGCCGCCGTCGAGCACGGCGACGACGCAGCGGGCGGCCACCATGTTGGTCCGGTCCAACCCCTCGCGCGAAGAGGCGCCCGAATGGGGCGTGGCGATCACGTTGGGCATTTCGAGCAGCGCCTGCGTGACCGGCTTGAGCGCGGGGTCGGCTTCGCTGAGGAACACATCGAGCCCCGCGCCGGCGATCGCCCCGCTCCGCAGCGCATCGAGCAGCGCGGCATCGTCGACCAGTCCGCCCCGGGCCGTGTTGATCAGGAACGCCCCGGGCTTCATCCGGGCCAGCGCATCGGCATCGATGATGAAACGCGTCTCGGGCGTCAGCGGCGCGTGGAGCGTCACATAGTCGCTGCGCGTCAGCAGTTCGTCCAGGTCAACCCAGGCCACGCCGGAGCGGGCCGCATAGTCGGCATCCGGCGAACCGCCATAGGCCAGGACCTCCGCTTCGAAGCCGGCCAGACGCTGCACCACGCTTCGTCCGATCCGGCCCGGTCCGATCACGCCCACGGTCTTGCGGTAAAGGTCGGTCCCCAGCAGGATCGACCAGTCGCCACCGATCATTTTCGCCTGCGTTTCGCGGAAGCGATGCCCGACCGCGAGCATCAGCGCGAGCGTATGGTCCGCCACGGATTCGTGGTTGCCGCCCACCGCGATGCACACGACCTTGCCAAGATCCCCGGCCGCCGCCAGATCGACGCGATCATAGCCGACGCCCCGGCGCGAAACGATCCGGAGATCGGGCAGCGCGGCCATCAGTTCGCGCGTCACGCGCGCATGGCCCACGATCCATCCGGCCGCGCCCACCAGGTGCCCGACCAGTTCGTCGTGGCTCAGGTTGCCGTCGGCCTGCCCCGGCGGCAGTTCGGCCTGCACCACCTCGCAGCCGGCCTGTTCAAGATAGTCGATCGTCGCCTGATCGAAGAAGCGTTGCGTGACGACGACGCGGCGGCTGGACGAGGGCATGCGGATCTCCAAAATCGCCGGCGCCGCTCAGGCGAGGCCCGGATAGCTGATCTCGACGATCAGGTTGGCAAAAGCATCGACGGTAACGACGGCATCGGGGCCGACGTTGAAGCTGGATTCGCGCTCCTCGAAGATCGCCGGACCTTCGATGCGGGTGCCCGGCTTCAGGGCGTAGCGATCATAGACGCGCGTTTCCATCCTGCCGAAACCGGGGAAGCTCACGCTGCGCGAGGGCCGCTCCGCCGGTGCGTCCACCGGAGCGTGGGCAAGGCTGATCTCCTGCGCGGGCAGCGATGCCGTCAGCCGCCAGTTGACCGCCTCGACCGGAACGTTCTGCACCACCCGGTCGAACAGGCGGCGATAGGTAGCGTCGAAGGCTTCGCGCACCTCGCCAGTCCGCTCCGGCCCGAGCGCGCCTTCGGGCAGGGTAACGGTGATCTCGAAGCCCTGCCCGTGATAGCGCATGTCCGCCTGGCGCTGGAAACGGATCTCTCCCTGCCCCGAACCGGTATCGGCGAGCATCAGGCGGGCAGCCACCTCCATCTCGGCGAAGAGGCCATTGACGTGATCCCAGTCGACCCGGTCAAGCCGCGCGAAATATCCGCGCGCGCTGTCGGTAGAGGGAGCGGCGACGAGGAAACCGAACGCGGAGATGACCCCCGCCCCCATCGGTACGATCAGGCGGCGGACCTTGAGCAGCTTGGCCAAGCCATAGGCATGGACCGGCCCGGCGCCGCCGAACGCCAGCATGGCATAGGCGCGCGGGTCCTTGCCCTTTTCGGCAAGGTGCATGCGTGTGGCCGCCGCCATGCTTTCGTTAACGATTTCCTGGATGCCGCGCGCGGCCGTGTCCCCATCGATGGCGAGCGGCTTGGCGAGCCGGGTATTGACCGCGTTGCGCACCGCCTCAAGGCCCAGCGCCATTTCGCCGCCTAGGAAGTAATCGGGGTTGAGATATCCCAGCAGCAAGTCCGCGTCGGTCACGGTCGGCTCGGTGCCGCCGCGCCCGTAGGCGACCGGCCCCGGCACCGAACTGGCGCTGCGCGGACCGACCTTCATCAGCCCCAGGGCATCGACGGCAGCGATCGACCCGCCCCCGCCGCTGATCTCGATCATGTCGATCACGGTGACCTTGAGCGGCAGGCCGGACCCCGCCTTGAACCGTTCGAGCCGTCCCGCCTCGAAATCGTGCTTCACGTGCGGTTCGGCGTGCTCGATCAGACACATCTTGGCGGTCGTGCCGCCCATGTCGAACGAGATCAGATGATCCTCGCCGATCTGCCGCGCGATGTAGGCGGCGGCCATCGCCCCGGCGGCCGGGCCGGATTCGATCAGGCGAACGGGAAAGGTCTTGGCCTCGTCGATCGTCGTCAAACCGCCGCTCGACAGCATGATCGACAGATCGCCATCGAAGCCCAGCGCGCCCAGTTCGTCCGTCAGGCGATCGAGATAGCCATGGACGCGGGGCTGCACATAGGCGTTCACGCACGCGGTGTTGGTGCGTTCGTATTCGCGGATCTCGGGCGCGACGGCCGATGAAATCGTGACCAGCAGACCGGGAAACGCGGCCTTCACGATGGCAAGTGCGCGGTGTTCGTGCGCGGCATTGCGATAGGCGTTCATGAAGGCGATGGCGAGCGCCTCGATCCCCTCGTTCTCCACGAGGTCGGTCACTTGCGCGATCAGTTCGCGCTCATCGAGCGGCTCGCGCTCCTCGCCGCTGGCCATGATCCGCCCCGGCACGCCGCGCCGCAGGTTGCGTGGCACGATCACCGGCACGGGTTGCTGGAACAGGTCATCCACGTCGTAGCGGGTTTCGCGCGCCATCTCGAGCGTATCGGCGAAACCCTGCGTCGCGATCAGACCGACTTTCGCGCCCGTCCGCTCCAGCACCGTGTTGGTGATGAGCGTGGTGCCGTGGACGATGCTGTGAATTTGCGCGGCCGTGGTACCGGTTTCTTCCAGCAGCCGCGCCACGCCTTCGATGATCGCCCGGCTGGGATCGTCGGGCGTGGTCAGGCGCTTGCCCGTCCGCGTGATCCCGCGCGTTTCGTCGTGCAGCACGAAATCGGTGAACGTGCCGCCGATGTCGACGCCGATGCGCGCCGTCTTGCCCGCGCTCACGCGTCGCCCTCCGCGCCCAGGCCATAATCCCGCGCGGCCCCTTCGCGCGTCACCAAGCCCAGCAGAAGATCGCGCTCGATTGCGCCGGCATCCCGCTCCGCCACATCGCCGAACCCGCCACCGCCGGCGAAATGGAAGGCGACGGAGGCCCCCGGGTTCACCATGGTCCGGGACTTCAGCCGTACCGGCCCCACGCCTTCGACAGTCGCCGATGCACAGGCACCGGGCTGGCCGCCCAGCAGGCCGTTGGCCGGATTCTTCTCCCTATCGCCGACGATCGTGACCTGCATCGGCCGCGACGCGGTATTCTCGATCTCCACCGTCTGGCCCAGGCCGCCGCGCTGCCTGCCCGCGCCGCCCGAATCCGGGCGGAACTCCTTTTTGCGGAACAGCAGCGGAGACCCCGCTTCCAGCACTTCCAGGCTCCCCGCGCCCGAATTCGTCGGAAACGCGGTGGTCGAAAGGCCGTCCGTGGCGTGCGAGGCGCCCATGCCGGCGCTGGCGAACAGCACCACGGAATAGCGATCGCCGTTGTCGTCCACGCCGCCCAGCCGCGCCCGCATGGCCGGCGCGCCGCCGCTGTCGGCGATGATCCGGTCCGGCACCACCTCCGCCAGCGCCTGATAGATCGCGCACGACAGGATGTGGCCAGAGAGATGACGGGCGGCGACGGCGGCGGGATATTTCGCGTTGATGATCGAACCTTCGGGCGCGGTCACCGTAATCGGGCGATAGGACCCCTCGTTCCGCCGCGTATAGGGATCGAGCACACACTTGATCGGGTAGATCGAATAGGCCTGCGTGTAGTTCATCGTGCAATTGGTCGCGCGCTGGTTCTGCGGCGAACTGCCGGCATAGTCGACCGTCATCGTCTCCCCGGCGATCGTGATCGTGCAGGCGATATGCGTGGGATGATCGTCGAACCCGTCGAGATCGATCGCCGAACGATAGACGCCGTCGGGCAGGGCCGCGATGGCGGAACGCATGGAGCGCTCCGACATCGCCTGTATCTCGCGGGAAAGATCATCGAGATCGGCAAGCCCGGTGTCGGCCAGGAAGTCCACCGTGCGCCGCCGGCACACCTCGTTCGCGGTGACCTGCGCTTCCAGATCGCCCAGCATCAGATCGGGCAGGCGCACGTTGTTGAGCAGCAGTGCCAGCATGTCCTCGCTGCGCTCCCCGGCGCGATAGAGATGCAGCGGCGGAATGCACACGCCTTCCTCGAACAGCTCGCGGTTTTCGGCGCCAAGGCTGCCACCGATGTCCGGCGTGTGGGCGGCGGTCCCGGAAAAGCCCACGAGCCGGCCGAGGTGGAAAATCGGCACGATCATCGCGATGTCGGGCAGGTGCCCGGTGCCGATCCAGGGATCGTTGGTGATGACGCAATCCCCTTCGCGCCAGCTTTCGGCGGGAAAGCGCGACAGCATATGCCGCGCGGTGCGCCCCAGCAGGCCGGCGAAGGTGGGAATGCCGCCGCTGCATTCGGCCAGCGTCTCGCCCCGCGCATTCATCAGGCAGGTAGCAAAATCGTTCGATTCCCGGATGATCGGCGAAAAAGCCGTCCGCAGGAGCGTCGTGGCCGATTCATCAGCCACGGCGATCAGCCGGCTCCACAAGATCTCCAGCGCGATCGGATCGAAACGACTGCCCATAAATCCCCATTCCCATTGCCCCGCCTGTCGACAGTCTTCCGGGGTCTTGTCATCGACCTAGCGAGCGTCGGTCGCGCCATCCAATACAGTGTTCGCATAATTTGATCCGCGCTACCCGCCCGCCTGCCCTCTTGCGGGACAACGGCGTTTCGCGCAGACCTTCGGCCATGGACTCCGAATGGCTAGAGGATTTTCTCGCCCTGCTGGATTGCGGGGGATTTTCGCGGGCGGCGGAAAAGCGGGCGGTCAGCCAGCCCAGTTTCAGCCGGCGCATCCGTTCGCTGGAAGACTGGGTCGGCGCCACGCTGATCGATCGCAGCACCCATCGCATCCAGTTGACCCAGGCCGGCGAACGGTTTCGCGGCGTGGCGGAGGAAACGCTGCGCCGCCTGCAACTGGGGCGGGACGAGGTGCGGGCCATCGCCAAAGCCTCGTCGGAAACCTTGCGCTTCGCCTCGACGCATGTGCTCTCGCTGACCTTCTTTCCGCTCTGGCTGCGCAACCTCGAAACCGCGCACCCGTTCAGCGCCACCGTCGAACTCACCGCCGACAACATGGTCGCCTGCGAACGCCTGATGGTGGAAGGCCGGGCGCAATTCCTGCTGTGCCATCATCACGAGGCCGCGACCACGCGGTTCGGATCGGATTTCCGCTCGATACGGCTGGGCGAAGACGTGCTTCTGCCCGTGGCCACACCCGGACTGCTGTCGGACGAAAGCGCCGGAAATCTGCCGCAACTGTGCTTCACGGCGGATTCGGGCATGGGCCGGATCCTTTCGGCGGCCTGGGCGGCCGCTGGACGCGAGCCGCCCTCGAACCCGATCTTCACCTCTCACCTCGCCAGCGTGCTGACCGCCATGGCCCGCGACGGACGGGGCATCGCCTGGACCGCGCAAAGCCTTGTCCAGGACGATCTGGCAAGCGGCCGGCTGGTGCGTGCCGGCGCGCCGGACGATGATGTGCCTATCGAAATCCGGCTATGGCGCCCCAAAGCGCGGCAATCGCCGGCGGCGGAAGCGCTCTGGTCCCGGATTTTGAAGGCCCATTCTCCCGCCGCTTGAGCAGGCCGTCGCACCGGAAACCGGAACGACGGCCCACGCGGTTCAGAAGCGCGCCTTGATGCCGGCATAGAACCGGCGCCCCAGCAGATCGTAAGTGTAGGGATCGGTGGCGAGAACGCCGGTCACGTTGTCGTTGAGCACCGGCGGCGTCTTGTTGAACGCGTTCACCACGCCCAGGCTCAAGGTGAACTGCTTGCCCACGTTGAAGGCCAGGTCGAAATCGAAATAGCTGACGGCGGGCACGCCGTGCGCGGTACCGCCCGTGCCGACATTGGCGGCATTGGCCATGGCCCCAAGATAGCGCCAGCGCATTCCGGCCGAAACGCTGTCCAGCGTCACCGTAAGGCCGGTCGTGGCCTTCCAGCGGGGATGCGCATCCGCGAACAGGTCGATCTGCTGGTTGCCGATGGTTCCGGCGTAATCCAGTGTTGGCGCGGTGGCGAAGTTCTTGATCTTGAAGCTATCGAGGTAGGTGATCACGGTGTTGATGCCGAACGATCCGTTGGCCTTCCAGCCGATTTCATCGAACCGGACGCGCCAGTCCAGCTGGGTGTCGATGCCCCTCGTCTTGTAGCTGGCAAGGTTGAGCAGCGGATTCTGGATCACGGTCAGCTGGCCGTTGGTGGCATCGCGCGCCAGCAGTGAGCAGTAGTAATTGCCGTTGCTGAAAGCGGGATTGACCGTGCCGTCGAAGCACTGCGAAAGCGCCACGGTATTGGTGATCTGCCCGATCGCGCGGTTGATCCTGATCGAATACCAGTCCACCGACAGCGAGATGTGCGAGAGCCAGGGCGAGGCGAGCCTGGGATTGAGCACCACGCCGATCGAATAGGTGTCCGCCGTCTCGGGCCGCAGGGCGGTATTGCCGCCCGCCTGGAAGGGCACGCGCGGGTTGACGTTGGTAAAGCCCGTAATGAGGCTGGCCGGAACCCCTTGCGCCAGGCACAGGGCCGTAATCGCCGCAGCATTCGGCCCCGAACGGTAAGCGCCGCGGGAATCGCAGGGATCGCCCGAACCGATCAGGCCGGGGGAGCCGATCGGCGCCTGCCCCAGGTTGGTCGCCGCGAACAGTTCGCCCGCCGAAGGCGCGCGCGTGGCCCGGGAATAGCCCCCGCGCAGCCGCAACCCGTCGATGACCGTCCAGTCGCCGTCCACCTTGTAGGTCGAGATGCCGCCGACCGTGTTGTAGTGCGAATAGCGATAGGAGGCATCGATGTTGAACTCGCGGACCAGCGGCGCATCCTTGATGACCGGGATCAGCAGCTCACCATAGGCTTCGGTAGCCCTGGTCTTGCCGGACGACCCGAACACCGGCAGGAAGTTGGCGAGATCGCCGCTCGAAATCAGATTGTCCGGGCTGAAGGCATAGGTGTTTTCGCGATAGTTCGCGCCCAGCGCGAATTTCAGCGTCCCCGCGGGAAGCTTGAACAGGTCGCCGGCCAGATTGGCCTCGACGTTGGTCTGCTTGAGTTCGGTGACATTGCGTGCCGTGCGCGCGATATAGGCGATGCACGAAGCGGAATTGGGCGTTGGCCCGAACGGGTTGTAGCCCCCGTTGCACAGGCTCCGCCCCCCGTCCGCCGCGCTCAGCAGGGTCTGCAGCGCGGAGGAGCTGGGATAGCCGGTCTCGGTGGTCAGCGCGCGCGTCTTGCCGAAGCTGGCCACGAGGCTCCAGTCCAGATGGGCGCTACGGATCTTGCCGTTGAGTCCCGCCGTCAGCTGGAACACGTCATAGTCGTTGCGCTCGGCGCGCGTACCGGCTTCCTGCATGAACCGGGTGATCGTGAACGGCGCTTTGGGATTGGGCCGCGAGGCGAGGTAGGTGCGCAAATCACCGGGAATGAACGGGTTCGTCACCGGTACCGACAGGATTTTGCCCGATGACGATCCGGCATTGGCATAGGCGCCGCCGGTGGTGACGTTGTAGCTGGTGTACCACCCTTCCACGAACGCCTTGATATCGTCGGCCACTTCGTAATCGGCGCGGCCATAGATGTTGTACCGGGTCAGCGGCGTCTGCGCGGTATAGGTATCGGTGGTCGTGAACTGCAGGATGCCGCCATAGTAGATATAGGGCAGGTTGCGGCTGCCGCGATAGTTGACCGCGCCGGTCGGCGCGAACAGCGTGCCATCGGCGTTGAACGAGAGCTGCGACGAGCGCGATACCGATCCCGCCGCCGCGCCATAGCCCGCGAAAATGGCGTTGACCGCCGCCTGGCTGGGCAGATTGCTGGCCGAGACGTTGACCAGCGAACTCGGCAAGGCCGGGACGACGACCTGCCCGCGCAGATAGTCACGCGTGTCGAACGGAGCGGTGCGGCGGTCCGAATAGCCGATGGAAATCATCGCCGAACCGCGCCCGTCGGCGAACTTGCCGCCGGCGATGGCGTTGAAATCCCGCGTCTGCCCGTCGCCCATCCCGGTAACGCCCATCTTGCCCGAAACCTCGAGCCCGCTCACATCACGGCGAAGCTTGAGATTGACCACGCCGGTTACCGCGTCGGAGCCGTAGATCGCGGAGGCACCGCCGGTGATGACTTCGATGCTGCCGATCAGGTTCGCGGGGATCACGTTGAGGTCCACCGAACCGTCCGCCGCCGAAGGTTGCACCCGCCGCCCATCGAGCAACACCAGTGTTCGCTGCTGGCCAAGGCCGCGCAGGTTCAGGCTGGCCTGCCCGCCGCGCGCCTGCGTGTTGGTGGAGGAACTGGCCGACGAAGCAATCTGTGGCAACTGGTTGAGGCTTGTCTCCAGCGTGGAGGAATCCGTCTTCGCGATGAAGTCCGAGCTGACCGTGGAGATCGGGCTGCTCGACGTATAGTCGCGCCGCGCGATCCGCGAACCGGTCACGATGATTTCGCCGCCTTTATCCGCATTGGCCTTTTCGGCGCCGGTCAGCACGCCTTCTTGTGGTCCGGCGGCCGGTTCCGCCGCCGCTTGCGCCCAGGCCTGCTGCCCCGATGCGAGGCCGATCAGCAGGGCACCCACGGCACATGAATTCTTCCAGTCCATACATCCTCCCAAACCCGTCTCGACGCAGGTTCTTTCGACGCTGGATTTGTGAAGGCCGGGCCTGCCCGTATCAATGGCGCTTCCTGAAACATAACATGCGCTCGATGCATGATGTCTCAGGATCGCTGTTTCGCACCGGAAGGATTTTTCTGATCGTCAGACGGCACCGAAGGAGAGGCCATCGACGCGCAGCCCCTCCAGGTTGTGCAACAGCCAGTGCTCCCGCCTCTGGCTGATCTGGCCAGCGGCCTTGAGCGCGCCGATTTCGCGCTGGACGGCCTGGCGCGTCACTTCCAGGAAATCCGCGAAATCGCCCTGCACCAGCGGCAGTTCGACCAGCACCGATCCATCGGCAAAGGGCTTGCCGCAATGGTCGGCAAGGCTGGCGAAACACACGCTGATCAGCTGCCGCAAACGGAAGGTCGAGCGCATCTCGCGCATCGCGAACTGGCGGCTCGTGTTGTTGGCGAACTTGCGGCACAGCGCGTCGGGAATTTCCCGGAATTCACCATAGAGTTCCCAGAAATCGCGTTCGGCCAGCATCCGCAGCCGCACGTCGGTGAGCGCGACCGTGGTATGGTTGAAGGGTCGGCGCGCGATCACCGGCGTTTCACCGAAACAGTTGCCCGGCCGGTACAGCAGGATCAGCACCTGCCGGCCATTCGGATTGAGGCCGAGCAGCCGCACGTACCCGCTTTCGACCTGATACATGCCCACGGCCCGGTCTCCCGTCCGCCGCAGTGTCTGCCCGGCCGGTATTTCCACCGTGGTCATCCGCGCCACGATCGCCTCACGCACGTGCGCGGGCAATTCGTGGAGCCAGTTCTCGCGCGACATCATCGGTTTCGCTCGCTTTCGTCCTCTCCCTGCGCCGTACCAGCGAATGCGGGAATAAAAAAATGCGCGCAATGCAATCTGGATGGCAGGCATCTCCAGTGACGAGACCGCACATAGGGCCACTGCATGGCACCGGTCACAACCGGCGCCGGCGGCGCATCACACGGCATGACGGGCGGAAAGTCCGTATGCGGGGGAGGATTGGGACCATGACATCGGATTTCAGGCGCGCGCTGTTGTGCGCATCCACGGGGGCGGGCATCGCATTCACACCGTCCGCCACCCTGGCGCAGGAGGCAGCCGGTGGGCAGGCCGACACGAACGAAACCGGCGCATCACAAACCGCCGACGGCGGCGCGTTCGGCGACATTATCGTCACCGCGCGCCGGCGCGCGGAATCGCTGCAAAGCACGCCCGTGACCGTGACAGCCTTCACCGGCAAGCAGTTGTCCGAAAAGGGCATCACCAATTTCGACCGGCTGGCCCAGGCAACCCCGGGCGTCAATTTCGACGCCAACCCCAGGGCAGCGCCAAGGCCATTCTTCCGCGGCATCGGCAGCAGCAACCAGGGCGCGGGCGGCGATCCGTCGTCGGTGGCCTTTCTGGATGGCATCTATCTCGCCCGCGGCGCCATGCTGGGCATCGATTTCTACGACATGGAGCGCGTCGAAGTGCTCAAGGGGCCGCAGGGCACGCTCTGGGGCAAGAACGTCGTCGGCGGCGCGATCAACTTCATCACCAACAAGCCGGTGCACGAAGCGGAAGGAAGCGCCGAACTGACCTTCGGCGAATACGGGCAGCGCAACGGCAACCTCATGCTGAACCTGCCCGTGACCGACACGATCGCGACCCGGTTCGTGCTGGGCGCGGTCACCAACGACGGCTTCCGCAAGACCGTGACCGGGCATCCGCTGGACGACGAAAATAAGCTGAGCGCGCGCGGGCAGATCAAGGTCGATCTTTCGCCGGGCACCTACCTGCTGCTGTCGGGAGACATCGCCAACCAGGACCTTTCGGACAATTCGCGCTACAACGTGATCGTCCTGCCCTTCCGCACCTCTTCGCCGTTCGGGTACGACGACTACGACAAGCCGCGCGTCGCCAACCCCGACGTGCAGGGCTTCATCAAATCGCGGACCGGCGGTGCGCGCGCGGAACTGACCACAGACGTCCTGGGCTTCGCGAACTGGACCACCACCGTGGGCTGGCGCACCCTGAATTACAGCTTCCTCAACGATCTCGACGGGACCAATGCGGCGACCAACGCGGCCAACCGGCTCGGCACCGATGGCATCCAGCTGCTGGGCGTGGAAAAGGCCGATTCCTATTCGGTGGAATCGCGGCTCTCCTCCACCGGTTCCGGCCCGTTAAGCTGGGTCGGCGGGCTCTATTTCAATCACGACGATATCTATCGCGCACGCGAAACGCAGCAACAGCTCGTCCCGACCACGGTCAACCGCTTCATCGGCCGTTCCACCAACGACAGCTACGCGATCTTCGGCGAAGGGCAGTACCGCTTCGGATTCGGCCTGCGGCTCTTCGCCGGCGGCCGCTTCACCCAGGAAAAGAAGACCTACGACGCCCGTCGCATTCGCGGCACGCCGGCGGCGCCGGTCGTGAACTACGACACCGGCAGCCAGCCCGGCGTGTTCGACAAGGGCGTGTTCACCTACCGCGTCGGCGCGGACATGCGCTTCAACGACAACATCTTCGCGTTCGGCTCGATTTCGACCGGCTTCAAGTCAGGCGCCTTCCAGGAACAGCCCAGCACGGCGGCACTCGCCCGCGTGCCGACCGCGCCCGAGCGCGTCACGAACTACGAAGTGGGCCTCAAGACGGACTGGTGGGACCGCAGGTTGCGCTTCAACATCTCCGGTTTCATCATGGATTACAAGAACTTCCAGACCATCAAGGTGGTCCCCGATCTCAGTGTCGGGCCGCTGGGACAGCGCGTAACCATCGATGTCGCCGATGCTAACATCAAGGGCATCGAGACCGAATTCATGGTCAAGCCGGTCGAATGGTTCGATGCGACGGTCCGCTATACCTACCTGCACCCATTCTTCACCAAGTACATCCAGACGTCGGGATTCGACGTGAACGGCAATCCCAGCTTTACCAACGGCGCGGGCAATCGCCTGAGCCGGACGCCGGTGAACGCCGTCGTGGCCGATATCGGGCTGCAGACTCCCAAGGCCGCGTGGGGCTGGCTGCGCGCCGCCGTGACGATGGATTATCAAAGCGATATCTACGACAACAACATCAACAGCTATACCGAATACCGGCGCTCCCGCACCCTGTGGGACGCCAGCGTGACCTACCATCTCAACGATCGCTTTTCGGCCCGCGTGTGGGGCAAGAACCTGACCGACGTGGAATACCGCCTGTGGCAGACCAACGGCGGTTCCTACCAGTTCGTGCAGTACGGTCCGCCGCGCCAGTTCGGCGTCACGCTGGATGCGCGGTTCTGACGGTGTCGCGCTTCGGGCACACCTCTCCACCCGAGGCGGCCCGGCCGCCGCTGCGCCATGGCGCGGCGGCGGCATCCGGGCGGATGGTTGAAGGAAACGGCGCGTGCTGATGTTTCTGGGTTACGCCATGGTTGCGACGTTCATGGTCCTGATCATGACGCGGCGGCTGTCCGCGATGGTCGCACTGATCCTGATACCGATCCTGTTCGGCGTGCTTGCCGGCCACGGCGCAGACCTTGGCGACATGGCGGTCGAGGGCATCGGCAAGCTGGCGCCCACCGCCACGCTGCTGTTGTTCGCGGTGCTTTATTTCGCGCTGATGATCGATGCCGGCCTGTTCGATCCGCTGGTCAACCGGGTTCTCCGCTTCGCCGGCGACGATCCGGTGCGTGTGGCCATGGGCACGGCGGTGGTCGCGCTGACGGTTTCGCTCGATGGTGACGGGGCGACCACGGCCCTCATCACGATCACGGCCTTTCTCCCCGTCTATCGCCGCCTCGGCATGAACCCGCTCGTGCTCGCGGTCATTCTCGGCTCTTCGAATACCGTGATGAACCTTGCACCGTGGGGCGGCCCGGCCGGACGGGCCGCCGCCGCGCTGCACATCGACCCGGCCGACATCTTCATCCCGCTTCTCCCCACCATCGCCGCCGGCATCTTGGGCACGCTGGCCATCGCCTGGCACCTTGGCCGCCGCGAGCGCGCGCGCATCGCCGCCGGGTTGGAACGCATCGAAGCCGGCGAATCCATCCTCTCCTTCGACCGGGACATGACCCTCGCCCGGCCACGCCTAATCGGGCTCAATCTCGTGCTGACGCTGGCGGTGCTCGGCGTGGCGATCGTGCGGCTCCTGCCCCTGCCGGTAGCCTTCATGATCGGCTTCGCGATCGCGTTGCTGATCAATTACCCCTCGCCACGCCTGCAGGGCGAGCGGCTCAAGGCGCACGCCACGAACGCCTTGCCGATCGTGGTCCTGATCCTGGCCGCCGGGTCGTTTACCGGAATCATGGCCGGCACCGGCATGATCGACGCCATGGCCAAGGGCGCGATGACCGCGGTGCCGCCTGCGATGGGCCCGCAACTCGGCGTGGTCACCGCGTTCCTCGGCATCCCGCTGTCGTTCGTACTGTCGAACGACGCCTACTATTTCGGCGTGATCCCGATCATCGCCCAGACCGCCGCGCACTATGGCGTGGAGCCCGCAGTGACCGCCCGCGCCTCGCTGCTCAGCCTGCCGACGCACGGCCTCAGCCCGCTGATCGCGGCGATCTACCTGATTGCCGGCCTGCTGGGGTGCGATGTCGGCGCGATGCAACGCTTCGGCCTCAAGTGGGCCCTGCTGCTGACCCTGATCCTGATCGCCGCCGCGACGCTTACCGGCGCGATCCTGTGACCTTTTCCGAACACACCGCTGACGATGGAAGCATGACATGACAGAACACACCGACAATCCGTCAAAGCCCATATCGGTCCTCGTCCCGGCCGGGTCGCTCGGCGCCGGCGTGCGCGAGGACGAGGTTGCCTATGGCATCGCCAAGGGCGCGCAGGTGATCGCATCGGACGCCGGCTCGACCGACAGCGGCGCGGCCTATCTCGCGCTCGGCATTTCCAAGAACAACCGCCAATCGGTGAAGCGTGACCTGACGATCATGATGAAGCAGGCCTGGGCCACGCGCATCCCCATCGTCATCGGCACCAGCGGCCAGGCCGGCGGCGACAAGAACCTCGACTGGACCCGCGACATCGCGGTGGAAATCGCGCGCGAACTGGGCATCACGCCCAGGATCGCGCTGCTGCGTTCGGAACTGGACAAGGCGACGGTGAAGGCCAGGAATGCGTCGGGCCGGATTCGTCCGCTGGCTCCGCTCGGCGCGCTCGACGATGCCACGATCGATGCCTGCGAGCATATCGTCGCCGCCCTGGGGCCGGAGCCATACATCGCCGCGCTGGAAGCCGGCGCGGACATCATCCTGGGCGGCCGCACCACCGATACCGCCGTGATCGCCAGCTATGCGCTGTGGAAGGGCGCACCGGCAGGCCCGAGCTGGCACGCCGGCAAGATCGCCGAATGCGGCGCGCAATGCACGGAAAAGGTGGAAGAAGGCGCCGGCGTGCTGCTGCGGATCGACCGGGACAGCTTCGAGGTCGAACCGCTCAGCACGGCCAACCGTTGCACGCCGCACAGCGTCTCGGCGCACATGCTTTACGAGAACAGCGATCCGTTCCGCCTTGTCGAGCCCGGCGGCGTTCTGGACGTCACCACATCGCACTATGCCCAGATCGATCCGCGCACGGTGAAGGTGACCGGATCGGTGTGGGAGCCGAAGCCCTATACGCTGAAGCTGGAAGGCGCCTCCAGCGGCCGCTTCCAGACGATCATGCTCGTCGGCATCCAGGACCCCGTGGTCCTCAACAATCTGGACGCGTTTCACGACCGGATGCTGGGCGTGCTCTATGATCGCGTCCACAAGGCCGTGGGCGAAGCGGCCGGCAACTTCCATCTTTCGCTGCGCCTCTACGGCTGGAACGCGGTTTCCGGCGACAAGGTGCCCGCCGGCACGCCGGCCCCGCGCGAGGTTGGCGTGCTGTTCGTCGCCACGGCCGATACGCAGGAAATGGCCACGCAGATCGCCAAGGCGTGCAACCCCTATTTCTTCCACATGTACATGCCCGAGCACGAGGAAATGCCCAGCTACGGCTTCGCCTTCACCCCGGCTGACATAGAGCGCGGCCCGGTTTACGAATTCCGCCTCAACCACGTTGTCGAATGCGACGATCCGATGGAACTCGTCCGCACCGAATGGATCGACCTGGCGCTTGAGGAGGTCGCGTGATGGTTACGGTCAACGAGGTCTGCCGCCTGGTCCGCTCCAAGAACGCCGGCCCCTACTGGGTGACGGTCGATTTCTTCTTCAAGGACGCCGAAAGCTATGCCCGGCACGCGCACAGCCCGGCGCTCGGAGGCGACACCTTCGCCCGGCTGTTCGGCGCCGATCCCGCACTGGTGAAACACTTCCCGGTCGACGGCCTGCACGTGCTCAAGGTGTCCTATCCCCGCACCTCTCCGCAGGGCGGTGAAGTGGAGCGCGACATGCACTGCGGGCAGCAATATGTCCGCCTGCTCGACATTGAGCTGGACTAGAGCGCAAGCCGGGGCGGAGCCGCCTGAACGGCTCCCCCCGCCCGGCCGTCACGCTATGGCTGGTAGCGGCCCCTTGTAGACCAGTTCGCGCCGGCCGGCTTCGCCAAGCTGGTACTGTTCGGAAGCGTGCGCGATCCAGCCGATCGCGCGGCCGATGAGAAATGGCGACTGGGTGGCGCTCGGTCCGTGCAGCGCCGCATCTCCGGCCAGGCCGATCCGTGCCGTGACGAACGCGGACAGCAGCGAAAAGGCGGGCTTCCTGTCCAGCACGTCCTCGGCATAGCGCAGGGCGTGGCGAAACCGGGCATAGGCGGGGTCATCCCCCAGCGCCGCGTCGCAATAGTCCACCAGCGCGCACGCCCGGGGATCGCCGCCCGCATAGAGCCGGCTTTCGAAGCCCGGCAGCGGTTCGTGCTCGCGCATCCTCCGGGCGATCGGCTCTTCCGGATCCGTCGCCTCGATCGTCTCCGCCACGAACTGCCGCGCGGCGAGACTGTGCCCGAACTTGCTGCTGCGGCCGGCGTGAATCATCAATCCGGCGGCGACCGACCGCCAGGGCGTAACCCCCGTGCTCGCCAACGCGCGAACGGCATAGGTCCCCTCCTCGAAACCGTGGTCCGCCCCCAGGATAAGCAACCGCCGCACCAGATCGGTGACGGCCGGCTCCAGCCGTAACGCCGCGCCGAACTGCTCGTGGATCGGCTGGACCGAGGGTTCGGACCGGCGCAGAAAGATCGCGGTCAGCCAGCGGATGATGTCGGCCCCTGACCGCGCCATGCCGATTGGCGTCAGATCGTGCGCATGGGCGTTGGCGTGTTCCAGAAAGGGCAGATGTGCCACCGCGCGGTCGACCGCCGCCTCGCCCGCCAGCAAGGCGTCCAGTTCCGCGAAATGCGCGGGACGGCGCGGCGCACGGGCGGTAAAGGCCTTTTCCTCCTCCACGTCCCACAAAAGCGCCGCCACCGCCTCGATCGAGGATGTTTCCGCCAGCTCGGCAGCGCTGCGCCCACGATAATAGGGGCCATGCTCGGTCAACAGGGTGAGGCGGCTTTCGCGCTGCAATTCGCCGGGCGCGAACGTCGGTTGCCGGCCCTTGCGCCGCAGTCTTTCCACATCGTCACGCCAGTAGCGACGGGAACGTGAACCCGGAACCGGCTGTGAGCGCAGCCCCTTCCGGCTGACATAGGCGTAGAGCGTGGTGACGCTGACGCCCAGCAGCGCGGCCGCTTCTTCAGCGGAGATATATTCGTCATCCATTGGATGACGGGATTTCATATGGATGAATCAACGTCAAGATTGATTTATCCATGTTACAGGTGCGCCGCGCTTAAGCCACCGGATCGTTGGCGTCGATCGCCGCTCGCAGAGCGGGCAGGCACACGCGCAGGGCAATGATCGCGAGCGGGATGGCCGTGCCCAGCAGGATGCTCAACGCCCAGCCGAGCCGCGCTTCGTCATGGAACACATAGTCGGTGATCGCGCCTACCAGCGGTGGCCCGAGGCCGCCCAGCAAGGCAAGCGGTATCGAGAACAGGGCAAAGACCCGGCCGCGCAACCCTGGCGGCGCGATCATCTGGATCGCCACCGAGGCGTAGGCCAGGCAGGGAATGGTGATAACGCCGGCCACCGCATAGCAAAGCACGAACGCCACGCGGCCTTGCACCAGAAAGGCCGCCACCGTGATCGGGCAGGTCGCGATCAGCAGCCAGGTGTAGAAGCGGATGTGAATGTCGCGGATGCCACGCGCGAACAGACGGTCCATGATCATGCCCTTGACCACCAGCGAGGCCGCCCCGATGGTGCTGATCAGTCCCAGCACCGGGCCATAGCTGACCGGCTCCCAATGAAACTGGCGCTGGAGATACGACGGAACCCAGGAAATCAGGCTTTGGCCGCAAATGAGCAGCAGGCCGAACCCCGCCAGCATGGGGATCATCAACCGGCGTTGCGCGACAAGGAAGCGCACCACGCTGTCGCCGCCGCTCCCCGCGCGCCCGGCCGCCGCGCCGGGATGCCCCGGTTCCCGGAAGGTCAGGCACAGGACGCCGATGAACAGCGATGGGATGGCGGTGATCGCGAAGGCAAGGCGCCACGGCTCGACAGCGTGCAGGGCCGGCAGTTCGCGCGTGGCATAGGCCGCTCCGCCCACAATGACCCCGCCCAGCGCGAAGGCGAAGGCCGTGCCCATCTTGGGTCCCATCGAAAAGACCGATATCGCCGTGGTCAGGCGTTCGCGCGGGAACTTCTGGGCGATGAGCGAAAGGGCCGCCGGAGACAGCGAGGATTCGCCGATACCCACGCAGATCCGTAGTGCCAGCATCGCCACGAACGAGCCGGCAAGGCCGGACGCCGCGGTCGCCGCCGCGAACAGGATGGTGCCGCCTAGAATGACCATCCGGCGCGAATAGTGATCCGCGAGCCATCCAAGCGGCACCCCCGCCACGGCATAGGACACGGCGAAGGCCGGACCAAGGATCATGCCGATCTGGAAGTCGCTGAGCAGCAGGCTCGCCTTCATGTCGGGCACGACCATGGTGACGATGAAGCGGTTGAGATAACTCGCCACGTAAAGCGACGAGACGACCGCCAGCGTCCACCAGGCATCGAAGCCGGCGCGCGCGGGGGCCGCCGCCGTGCGCCGATCACGCTCCATACTGGTGCCGGCGGCTGGAGATCAAAGAGACTTTACCGCATAAACGGCGGCACTCTGCCACTTCCTGACGCGCGGCCCGTTCCGCCTCGCCCATGGACGATACCATCGCCGCCGTCGCCACTCGTTCTCTCCCGGTTCTATCCGCCGGGTATCCTGCCGCGATCCGCGCCTGTCTATAAGGCCCGGCGCATGGAATTATGTGCGAAACGGCGAGGCGGGCATTTTAGCGCGCGGGCCGCGATCTGGTGAGTACGGCATAAAGCGAGAAGCGGCCACCGCCACGCAGCACCAGCGGCAGCAGCAGCGCGGCCCAGGTCAGGTGCGTGGGCCAGGCGTCGGGATAGACGAAGATCTCGATGACCGCCGTCATGCCCAGCAGGCTAAACGCGGCCATGCGCGTGCCGAGGCCAAGGACCAGCATGGTCGAGAACAGGTGTTCGGCGATCGTGGCCATCCATGCCGCCAGCACCGGCGGCAGCAACGGCAGCGCATATTCGATGCGGAACAGCTCGAACGTGCCGTCGGTGATCGTGAACAGGCCTTCCACTTTCGAGCGGCCCGACAGGAAGAAGACCGGCGCGATGGCGATCCGGTCGAGCAGGAGCAGCACGTCGTCGCTGCCGATCCGCGCGACCAGGCCGCCTAAGCCGGATTTGCGTTCAGGGTTCATGAGCCGTCTCCCAGGCAAAAGGAAGGGCCCGGCCGGTGAGGAACGGGGGCAAGTCAACCGGCCGGGCAGGAGCTTCAGGTACGGGGGGTTAGCGACCCGAAGCCCTTTGGCGTGCGGATGTGCGTGCAGGTGCCGGCCTTCACCAGCTTCCAGGCATCGCCTTGGTAGTCGACGCGCGAGGTTCCGGCGCAGCTGGTGCCGGCGCCGGCCTTGCAGTCGTTCTTGCCGGCCTTGGCCACGCCGTAGCACTTTTCCATTTGCGGCGCGTCCGCCGCGCTGACAGCGGTGCTGGCGCCGATGGCGATGGCGGCAGCCAGCGCCGCGTGCGTGATTTTCATGATCCATTCTCCTTTGCGGGTTTCGTTGATCCACCGGCCGTATCAGGTCCGACCACTGCATTTCGATCAGGGGCGCGGTCCGGTTACGGACATCGACCGGTAAAATTTTTGCCGGATTGCCTGTCCGGTTGTAACCATCGGCCCTTCGGCCCCGAAACGGCTTCGGGAAATGCACATGCAGGCAAGCGAAGATCAACTGAAGGCGTGGATGACACGCGGGCTGGACGGCGATGCGGCCGCGCACCAGTTGCTGTTGCGCGGGCTGCTGCCGGTGCTGCGCCAGTTCTATCGCCGCCGGATGAGCGGGCGCGAGGACGATGTGGAAGACCTTGTCCAGGAAACACTGATCGCGGTTCACCAGCGGCGCATCACATACGATCCCGCGCGGCCGCTGATGGCCTGGGTTTTCGCGATCGCGCGCTACAAGATGATCGACAGCTTCAGGCGTACTGGGCGGACGTGCGCGATCGAGGGATTGGAGGACATTCTCGTCGTCGAAGGCTTCGAGGACGCCAGCAACGCCCGTTCGGACGTCTCCCGCCTGCTCGATACGATCCCGGCCAAACAGGCGGCCGCCATCCGGGCCACGCGGATAGACGGACTCAGCACGGCCGAAGCCGCCGCTCGGCACGCCATGGGCGAATCCGACGTTAAAGTATCCGTGCATCGCGGGCTGAAAGCGCTCGCCGCACGGGTCAGGGACACATTGAAATGAACACCGACGACCTCATCGACAGCCTGACGAAGGACGTCAAACCCATGCCGCGCCATGCCTTGCGCCGGAGGTTGATCGCCGGCTTGATCCTTGGGGGCGGAGGGACTCTGCTTGCCGTCGGCGTATGGCTGGGCTTCCGGCCCGATCTGTGGATCGCCATGCATGGTGGCGCGTTCTGGATGAAGTGGCTCTACACCGCGTCCCTGGCCCTCTGCGCGACACTGGCGACCGCGCGGCTCGGCAGGCCCGATGGCGGCGCGCTCGGCTGGCTGTGGATCATGGCCTTGCCGGTGGCTGGCCTTGCGGCGATCAGCATCGCGGAAATGGCCAAGACGCCCTCGTCCGAATGGATGGCGATGTGGCTGGGCGCGAGCTGGAAGATCTGTTCGCGCAACGTATTCCTGCTGGCGATCCCGATTTTCGGAGGGCTGCTGTGGTCGTTCCGGCGGCTGGCCCCCACGCGGCTGCGCGCCGCGGGCGCCACCGCCGGCCTCACGGCGGGCGCCTGGGCGGCCACGCTCTATTGCCTTCATTGCCCGGAAGTCTCGGCGATTTTCGTGCTGACGTGGTATTCGCTCGGCATCGCGCTGGCAGCGTTGACGGGCGCGATGCTGGGGCCGAAATTACTGCGGTGGTGACTCGCAAAATCTGTAACCGTCGCAGCCGGTCGCCCGAAGTACCGTTGCCACTCAGGCAAGTCTTCAGGAGAATACCATGAAAGCGTCCACCAAGAGCATCAGCTTCGCCGCCACCGCCGCCCTGATCGCCGCCGCTTCGATGGCCGGCAGCACGCCCGCGCTGGCCAAGCATCACGAAGCGCCCAAGGTCGCCTGCTATGGCATCAACGCCTGCAAGGGCCAGTCCGATTGCAAGTCGGGCAACCATGACTGCAAGGGCATGAACGACTGCAAGGGTCAGGGTTTCAAGGACACGACCGCGGCCGAATGCACCAAGGCCGGCGGCAGCCTGACCGCTCCGCGCTGATTTGCGGCCTGTGCCGGTCGCGCGTCCGCGCGGCCGGCGGGTCCGCACCAACCCTGCCGGAGCGCCCCTCATGACATCTCCCCTCGCTCCCCTTTTCGGGCTGGGTTTGCGCAAGCCGCACTACCATGACTTTCTGGAAGGCGACGTTCCGGTCGACTTTGTCGAGGTCATCTCCGAAAACTTCATGGTCCCTGGCGGGCGCCCGCGCGACGTGCTGCGCCGGGTGCGCGAAAAGCATCCCGTGGCGCTGCACGGCGTCTCGATGTCGATCGGTTCCGCCGACGGCATCGATCGCGACTATCTGCTGCGGCTCAGGGCGCTGGCGGACGAGGTGGAGCCGATGCTTGTTTCGGATCACCTGTGCTGGACGCGCACCGGCGGGTTCAATTCGCACGACCTGCTGCCCCTGCCCTATACGGAAGAGGCGCTGGACGTGGTGTGCCGCAATGTCGATCGGGCGCAGGACATTCTGCGGCGGGCGCTGGTGATCGAGAACCCGTCCAGCTACCTCGCCTTTACCGGCGCGGAGATGACCGAGTGGGAATTCATCGCCGCGCTGTGCCAGCGTACCGGCTGCGGCCTGCTGCTCGATGTGAACAACATTCACGTCAGTGCGGTGAACCACGGCTTCGATGCGCACGCCTATGTCGCCGGCGTGCCGCTGGAGCAGGTCCGCCAGATCCATCTCGCCGGCCACACGCAGGGCCGCGAACTGCTTATCGACACGCACGACCAGCCCGTGCCCGATCCGGTCTGGGCCTTGTTCGGCACGGTGATGCGCAAGCTCGGCACCGACGTCGCCGTGATGATCGAGCGCGACGACAACATCCCGCCGCTGGCCGATCTCCTCGACGAACTGGACGTCGCCCGCTCGATCGCGCGCAACGGAAGCCCGGCATGGGCCTGAACACGACCAAGCCGCACGCGAACAGCCTTGGCGCGATGCAGGCGGACTTCCGCCGGTGGCTGGCCGAAGCGGACGAAAGTGCGGCCGAGCGCCTGCCGCTCGCCGACCGGCGCGGTCTTTCGGTTTACCAGAACAATTATCGCGCGCAGTTGATGGACTGCCTGGAAGCGAGCTATACCCAGACGCTGGCCCTGATCGGCGCAGACGCTTTCCGCAGCGCCGCCGCCCATCATGTCGATGCCGTGCCGCCGCACAGCTGGACACTTGACGAATATGCCGAAGGCCTGCCGGGCACGCTGGCCGCGCTGTTTCCGGACCAGCCCGAAGCGGCGGACCTCGCCCGGCTGGAACTGGCGCTGGCCGAAGCCTTCGTCGCGCCCGACGCCCCTGCCCTGTCGCTGGCCGACATGCCCGACGTGGCCTGGGATACCGCCACGCTGCGGCTCGTCCCCTCGGCAACCTTCCTCGCTCTTTCCACCAACGCCGCCGACATATGGGCCGCGTTGAACCGCGAGGAAGCACCACCCGCCGCCGATCATGACGGCGGGGTGCGCGCGCTGATTTTGTGGCGGCACGATTTCACCTGCTGCTTCCAGCCCATGGACGCGCAGGAAGCGGCCCTGCTGCCCCGCCTCGCCACCGGCTTGCGTTTCGAGACGATGTGCGAGGAACTGGTCGAGGCGCTGGGGCCAGACCACGGCATCGCGCTGGCGGGTGAACTGCTCGCGCGGTGGAGTCAGGCGGGCCTCCTGCGGCACCCCGATCGCTGAAGCCAAAGCCCTGTAAAATCACGCCATGCCAACCTGCCGGGTGGACATTCCCCCGCCATCGCCCGCATAGAGCGATGCGAATGCAAGGCGGCTCCACCCGTTGATGGCCGCCGGCACCGGAAAGGCCCTTGTCGTGAATCCCCTCCAGCGCTTTCTTCCCCGGCGGGTCCGCATTCTGCTGCGCCGCCACGGGCCGGAAGCGTTCATCTGGCGGCGGCGCGTGGCGCTGCTGGGCGGCGGCATCCTCATCGGGCTGGTCGCGCTGCTGTTCGCCACCCTGGCCGACAGGGCGAACGAGGGCTTTCAGGACATCGTCGCGCACTGGTGGTGGATGCCGCTGGTGCTGACGCCCGCCGGGTTCGTCGCCTTCGCCTGGCTGACCCTGCGCCTTGCACCGGCGGCCAAGGGATCGGGCATTCCGCAGGTGATGGCCGCGACCAAAGACCCCGAAGCGGCGCTCGGCGGTCTCGTGTCCGGCCGGACCGCGATCGTGAAATTCTTCCTGACCATCGGGGCGCTGCTGTTCGGGGCTTCTGTGGGACGCGAAGGGCCGACCGTACAGATCGCCGCCGCGATCATGGGCTATTCCCATCGGCTGATGCGGGTGCCGCTGCGCGCTTCGGTCTATATTGCCGGCGGTGCGGCGGGCGTGGCCGCGGCGTTCAACACGCCACTGGCGGGCGTGGCCTTCGCCATCGAGGAACTCGCCGCCGCCTACGAACAGCGCACCACGCTGCTGGTCATGGCGACCGTGCTGATCGCGGGCATGGTTAGCCTGGGCCTTGCCGGCGACTACGTCTATTTCGGCGAGATGCGCCAGACGCTGAACGTTACGCAGGCGCTAGTCGCCACGCCGGTGGCCGGCGTCCTGGGCGGCCTTGCCGGCGGCTGCTTCTCGCACCTGATGCTGTCGGCCGGATCGACGCGCTTCGCGCCGATGGCCTGGCTGCGCGCGCGGCCGCTGCTGCTTGCGCTCGGCTGCGGGCTGGTCGTCGCCGGTCTCGGCGTCGCGACCGGCCTGACCTGGGGCACCGGCTATCAGGCGGCGCGCAGCGTGATCGAGGGGCGCGATGTGCCGCTGTGGTTCGGCGCGGCCAAATTTGCGGCAACGCTGGCCACGGCCGTTTCCGGCCTGCCCGGCGGCATCTTCGCGCCCTCGCTCTCGATCGGGGCGGGGATCGGCGACATGCTGCGCAGCCTGCTACCCGGCTATCCGGCAGGCGCGGTGGTGCTGCTGGGCATGGTCGCCTATTTCAGCGGCGTGGTGCGCGCCCCGCTGACGGCGGTGATCATCATTTCGGAGACGACCGCCAGCCGGGGCCTGATGATGCCGCTGCTGGCCGCCGCACTGATCGGCGATTTCGCGGCCAGCACGATCAGCCACGAAAAGCTCTACCACGGCCTGTCGCTACGCTTCCTGCCCAGGGACTAGCCTTCCGGAACAAGCCTCACGCGGATGCCGTCGAGCGCCGGCACCAGCGGAATCTGGCACGAAAGGCGCGACCCGGAAGCGCGGTCGTCCACGCTGTCGAGCAGGTCGTTCTCGTCGGGCGACAGGGCGGGCAACAACCCCACGTGGGCATCGTCGATCACGACATGGCACGTTGCGCAGGAACAGCACCCGCCACACAGCGCCATGACCTGGTCAAAACCGTTTTCGCGCAGGGCCTCCATTAGCGACAGGCCTTCGCCCGCGTCGATGGTCCGGACCTCGCCGGCGAGGTTTTCCACGATCACTCCAATCATATCCCGCTCTTCCCGTATCGGTTCCGATCAGGCCGCTCCGCCATAGACCGATTTGACTTCCAGAAATTCGCGCAGTCCGTAAACGCCCCATTCGCGGCCATTGCCGGACATCTTGTACCCGCCGAACGGGGCTGCGCTCTCGAGCGAAGCGCCGTTGAGGTGGACCATGCCCGTGCGCAGTCGCGCGGCGACGTCGCGGCACGCGTCGAGGTCGGCGCCCCAGACGTAGCCGGACAGGCCATAGGGCGTGTCGTTGGCGATCTGCACCGCCTGCTCCACCGTATCGTAGGCGATGATCGACAGGACTGGGCCGAACACTTCCTCGCGCGCGACGGTCATCGCGGGCGTGACATCGCCCAGCACGGTCGGCCGCACGAACAGACCCGGCTTCAGCGCCTCCGGGCATTCCGGGCCACCCGCAAGCAGCGTCGCACCTTCCGCGACCGCCTGCTCGATCATGCCCACCACGCGGCGGTACTGCGGCGCGTTGGCGATCGGCCCCATGAACGGGTCATCGGCGGGCAACCCGACGCTGAGCGCATCGGCCGCCTGTGCCGCCAGCGCGTGTACCTCCGCAAGGCGCGCACGCGGGACCAGCAGGCGCGTCGGCGCGTTGCAGCTCTGCCCGCTGTTGCCCATGCAGCCGCGCACGCTGGCCGGGATGGCCTTCGCCAGATCGGCATCGGGCAGCACGATATTGGCGGATTTTCCGCCCAGTTCCAGCGCCACGCGCTTGACCGTGGGGGCGGCATTCACCGAAATCGCCACGCCCGCGCGCGTCGATCCGGTGAACGAGACCATGTCCACGTCCGGGTGCCGCGTCAGCGCGTCGCCAATGCCCGGCCCGGTGCCATGGACGAGGTTGAACACGCCGGGTGGCACGCCCACGCTGTCGATCACTTCGGCCAGGATCGCGGCGTCGATCGGCGCGAGTTCGCTGGGCTTGAGCACCATCGTACAGCCGGCGGCCAGCGCCGGGGCGACCTTGGTCGCAATCTGGTTCATCGGCCAGTTCCACGGCGTGATCAGCACGCAGACGCCGATCGGTTCGTGCCGTAGCAGCGTGGTGCCGAGCGGCTCCTCGAACGCGAACGTCTCCATCACGCGGATGATCTCGCCGAAGTGCTGCGGTCCCGAAGGGGCCTGCGCCCGCCGGGCAAGACCTTTCGGCGCACCCATTTCGGCCGAGATTGCATCCGCGATCTCGTCGTTGCGGGCGATCAGCGCTTCGTTGATCGCCCGGATCAGCGACAGCCGTTCGGCGGGCCGCACCTGCGACCACGAGGAAAACGCCGCGCGGGCCGCCGCGATCGCGGCTTCGGCATCGTCGGCATCGCCCAGCGCGACTTCGGCGACGGTGGAAAGGTCCGCCGGGTTTATGACGGGCGCGCGGTCCGCCCCGTGCGGCGCGATCCAGCGGCCGCCGATGTAGAACCGGGTGGTATCGGCCATCGCGCGCCTACTTCTTCTCGTCCAGACGGGATTCGTAGAACTGCGCGCCCTGTCCGCCGGCCGCGCGCTTGCCCCGGAACTCCCAGTCGCCGCCCATCGCGGTGGAGATGACTTCCTCGGATTCGGTCGGCTGCGCGCCGCAATCGTCGCGGATCGGCGTGGGGCCATGGACGATGCGGTTGGCCAGCCGCCCCAGCCCCTCGACTTCGACTTCCACCAGATCGCCGGGCTGCACAGGCCGGCTGTTGGCCGGCGTGCCCGAAAGCAGCACGTCGCCCGGCTCCAGCGTGATCGTCCGCGCGATATCGGCGACCAGATAGTGCATGTCCCATTCCATGTTGGCGGTGGTATCGTCCTGGCGCAGCTCGCCGTTGACGTAAGTGCGGATGCGCTTGTTGCGGAAATCCCATCCGGTCACGAGGCCGGGGCCGATCGGGCAAAGCGTGTCCGATCCCTTCACGCGCAGCATCGAGCCAGCGTCGGTATCGCGGAAATCGTGGAGACCGTAGTCGTTCGCCACGCTGTAGCCGGCGATGTAGTCGGCCGCCTCGGACGGCGCGATATTGCGGCAGGTGCGGCCGATGACGATCGCGATCTCGCCTTCGTAGTTCAGCCACTTGCAGCGTTCGGGGCGCACCACATCACCCTTGTGCGTGTTCAGCGCCGTCGGCGGCTTGTGGAAATAGGTAGGCGCGGGCGGCAGCTTGGTGATGAACTCGTCGACCCGGCTGTGGTAGTTCAGGTGGACGCAGACGATCTTGCTGGGGTTGCACGGCGGCAGGTGCACCGCATCGTCTACACCGATCGAGCGGCCATCGCGCGTCACCAGCAGATCGCCTTCGCGGGTGGTGAGGATCGGATAGCCATCCAGAAGGATGCGGCGGTACTCGACGGTCATGAGGAACTCCCTGGCTGTTGCCGCCAGTCCTAGCGGTGCCGCGGCGCACAGGATTGGCCGAGTTGGCCAAGTTGCGTCGGGCGGCACCGCCTAGAACCGCCGCAATTGCCACGGGGAGTCATCATGTCCGATCTCAAGGGTCTGTTCTATCCGCGCACGCCGTCGGGCAAGGCGTCGATCGTGCCGCCGGTGCCCTGGCACTATTCGGGCGAACTGATCACGCTCGAATACCGGACCGACCCCGCCCGGGTTGCGGCGCTGCTGCCCGATGGCTTCGAGCCGGCCGACGAGGACCCCGGCGCCGTCGCCGCGATCTGGGCCGACTGGCAAAGCGTGAGCGAGGAACCCGGCCACCTGCTCGATCCCGTGCGCGCGCAGTACAAGGAGATGTTCTTCGTCGTCCGCTGCAAGTTCGAGGGCAAGCATTATTCGCGCTGCATATATATCTGGGTGGACAAGGAATTCGCGGTGCTGCGCGGCCAGCACCAGGGCTATCCCAAGAAGCTCGGCTCGATCCACATGAGCCGCCCTGTCGTGGTCGGCAAGGCCGGCCCCCGGCTGGAGCCGGGCGGCACCTTCGGCGTGACGCTGGCGGCCTTCGACCGGCGCCTGGCGGAAGGCCGCTTCACCATCACCGATACGGCGGAGAAGCCCGGGTTCGTCAACGGCCTGCCGATGGCGCACAACCGCTGGATGCCCTCGATCGAGACCGACGGCACCGACAGCCTTGACGAAGTGGTGACGATGGCAAGCTACGACGTCGACTTCGGCCGCTGCTTCAAGGGCGATTTCGACCTGTCGCTGTTCGATTCCCCGGTGGAGGAACTGCTCGATATCGCCCCGCAGGAAAAGATCGCCGGGTACTGGCACGAAGTGGGCGTTTCGTGGAAGGCGGGAACCACGCTGCGTCGGCGCAACCGCGTGTAATGCGCCGCGCCCGCCGCGCGGATTGAACCAGTAGACTTGTTCTTGCCCCATGCGGGCTTACGAAATCGGGCGGTGATCATGCCGTACCTCCCGACCTCCGGTCACGCCGGCATGTCGTCGATATAAATGCCGGCGGTGGGGAGCGCTCACCGCCGAATCGACGCCACGGATCGAAGCGCGCATGCAGGCGACGCTCACCGGCACGGCACCTTCAGAACCAACTCCGAGCACCGCATCGCGGTCATGGCGATCGTATCCGTCCCCCGCTCGTGCGGGCATCGACGGCTTGCGCCATCACGCCTGTTCGGGCGGTCAATGCTCCCAACGCGTTGAGGCGCTTGCTCCGTCGATTCGGTGCCGCGTTCCGGCCTCGTGCCGCGGCACTTGACAGTCATACTGAAAACAGAATAGTTCTATGTTCAGAACTAATAATTCCAACGACTGGGGAGAGTGATAATGACGCTTGGATCAGGCGAGCGCCGTCTGCGGGCAGCCTTGCGCGCCGGATGCGCACTGGCGCTGGCGATACCGGCTGGAGCGATGGCGCAGGCCACGCCTCAGAACACCGACACAGCAACAGACGAAGCACCGGACGCCGCCGCCATCGTGGTGACCGCGTCGCGCGCAGCACCCAACGGCGCGGATGCCCCTACGCCAACGACGGTGCTGGGTGCCGGCGCGATCGATGCGCGCCAGGTGTCCAACGTGGCCGCGCTGCTCAACGAACAGCCGGCCTTCCGCGCCACGACCAGCCCGAGCGCCAACGCCATCCGCACCCAGACCCCGGGCGCGTCGACGGCGGATCTGCGTGGCCTTGGCGCCGCGCGCACGCTCGTCCTCGTCAACGGCGCGCGCGTGCCTCCTCTCGCCCCGGCCAGCAACGGCACGGGCACCACGCCGAGCGCGCCGGACCTCAACACCATCCCGACGCTCATGGTCGAACGCGTCGAAGTCGTGACCGGCGGTGCATCGGCGCAGTGGGGATCGGACGCTGTGGCCGGCGTCGTCAACATCATCCTCAAGAACCGCTTCAAGGGTCTGGAACTGCGCGGCCAGGCCGGCGTGAGCACCTATGGCGACGCCGGCAATTATCGCCTGGCCGCACTGGGCGGTGTCGAATTCGGCGAGGGCGGCCACATCGTCGCGGGTGTCGACTACGTGAAGAACAACGAGGTGGGCGACATCTATTCGCGGCCGTGGGGCGCCAACGAATATGGCCGTGTCGCCAACGCCGCCTTCGCCACCAACGGCCAGCCGGCCAACATCATCGCCAGCAACGTTCACGCGGGTTCCTCGCCCGGCGGGCTGATCACCGGCCCGGCGGGCTTCGCGCTGCGCAACTACGAGTTCACCTCGGCCACGACGGTTGCGCCCTTCGATGGCGGAGGCATCCGCAATGCCTCGCTGCAGGTCGGTGGGCAGGGCAAGTCGCTGGCGCAGGGCGTTTCGCTGGCGCCGAGCGTCGAGCGCTTCAATCCCTATCTGCACGCCGAATACGAGTTCAGCGACGCGCTCACCGTCATGGCGGAGGCATCCTACTCGCAGACCACCGCCCATCTCACGGCGCTGCCACCGCGCGATTCGTCCGTCACCATTCTGGCCAGCAATCCCTTCATACCGGACGTCGTGCGCACGGCGATGGGCGCGTTGCCCAGCTTCACCATTTCGCGCCTCGATTACGATATCGGCCTGTTCAAGGTGAACGTCACCAACAAGACGCCGCGCCTGATGGCCGGCGCCTCGGGCAAGCTGGGCGGCGGTTGGTCGTGGGATGCGCATGTCACCTGGGCGCAGAACGACTACAGGCAGACCGTTCCCAACAACCGCAACCTGACCAAGTTCCGTTTCGCCACCGATGCCGTTCGTTCGGGCAACGATATCGTGTGTCGCGCCACGGTTCCCGGTCCATCCTTCAACGCCGCCGCTGCTGGCTGCGTACCGATCAACCTTTTCGGCAACGGGACGCCGTCGGCCGCAGCGATCAACTACATTCTGGATACCTCGGTCGCGACCGCCAAGTATGAGCAGGTGACGGCAGCGGCGAACCTGCGCGGTTCGCCCTTCTCGACGTGGGCTGGCCCTGTCTCGATCGCGCTTGGCGCCGAATATCGCCGCGAGAAGGAAGTCGTCGGTGCCGATGCCGTGGCCGCCGCCGGTCTCTATGAAACGTCGAACGCCGCGCCTTACAGCGGCCGCTTCAACGTCAAGGAAGGCTATGTGGAGGCGATCGTCCCGCTCGCCCGCGATCTGCCGGGTCTGCGCTCGCTCGATCTCAACGGCGCCGTGCGCGTGGCCGGCTACAGCACCGCCGGCACGCAGACGACGTGGAAGGGCGGGGCGGTGTGGGAGCCGTTCGACGGCCTGCGCCTGCGCGGCACCCGTTCGCGCGACATCCGGGCGCCCGCCATCTTCGAAACCTCTTCGGCCGGCGCGGTCACCAACCTGTCCGCCACGGTGAACGGGGTAACCGCCGCACTCATCCCGCAGAACGCGACGATCGGCAATGCAGCGCTCCGGCCGGAAAAGGCGGACACGCTGACGATCGGCGCTGTCATCAACCCCCGCTTCGCGCCGCGCTTCACGCTGTCGGTCGACTATTACAACATCAACCTGAAGGACGCGGTCACCACCGTTTCCGGCACGGTGGCGGGCAATCTCTGCTCGGCGGGGCAGACCTATTTCTGCTCGCTCTTCACGTTCGCGGGCACCACGCCGACGGCCTACAACGCCCGCTATCTGAACGCCGCCTCGCTGCGCACGAATGGCCTCGACATCGCCGGCAACTACCGCCTGCCGCTCGATACGATCCATGACGGGTGGAAGGGATCGCTGACACTGAGCTTCAGCGGAACCTACGTGTTCCACTACTACAGCAACCTCGGCAACGGATCGGCGACGATCGACTATGTTCGGGACAACAGCCCGGCCGGTTTGCCGCGCTTCCGCTCCAACACGTCTCTCACCTATCAGCGCGGCGGCTTCTCGCTGACCGGGCAGGTCACCACCATCTCGGCGGGCAACATCGACAATACGGCAAACCTGAATGCCGCCACCTCGATCAACACCAACCGCGTGCCCGCCTATCAATACCTGAACCTGCAGATCAGCCAGGAGGTCGGGGAAAGGTTCCGCCTGTTCGCGGGTGTGAACAACGTCTTCAACACCGCCCCGCCGGCGCTGCCTTCGACGACTGTCTTCACGCTGACGAACGGGATCTACTATGACACGATCGGTCGGGCTTTCACGCTGGGCGCCAATGTCCGCTTCTGATCCGCTGGCGGTCGGCCGCCGTTCCGTCCTTGCCGGCGCGGCGCTGGCGATCCCGGCGGCGTCGCTGGCGGCAGCATCGGCTCCGCCTCCGGCGCCCGCCACCACCCGGGCGCCAAGGCAGCGGCCCGCGCCGAGCGTTGCCGATGGCGGCCTCAGCGGCCTCATCGCCAACCACGTCGCCACCGCCACGTTCGCGCAGTTGGACGCGGGCGCGTTGGAGCGCGCCAAGCTTCGCCTGCTCGACGTGATCGGCTGCACCATCGGTGGCGTGCGCGGCGAAGGGCAGGCGGCCGTGTCGGGGATGCTCGCCAGCGCCAGCGCCAGCGGCGGCGAGGCGAGCGTCTTCGGCACCGGCCGCAAGGCTTCGGTGGCGGACGCGGCGATGGCCAATGCCATGCTCGCCCGCGCCTTCGACTTCGAGGTGATGACGGTGAAGGTGCGCGACGTGATCTCGCCTTCCCACAACGCCCCGACCACGGTGATGACGGCGCTGGCGCTGGCCGAAGCCGCGCATTCTGACGGGCGCAAGTTCATCACCACGATGGCGATCGGGGACGATTTCTCGGCCCGTTCGATCGCGGCGTCGGGGCTCGATTTCAACGATGGCTGGGATGGCGTGCCGCTGCATGTCACCATGGCTGCCGCCGCGATCGCGGCCAATGCGCGCGGGCTTTCGCCGGAAAAGACCCGGCAGGCGCTGGGCATTGCCGCGGATCAGATCGGCGGAACGGTCCAGAACGTCTGGGACGGTGCCAACAGCTGGAAGATCCTCCAGGGCACGGCTGCCCGGAACGGCATCGTCGCCGCGCATTTCGCCGAGATAGGCTGGAGCGGCATGACCGACCCGTTGCTGTCCCCGTGCGGCTTCTACGCCCAGTTCACCGCGGGCTGCGCGCGGCCCGATCTGCTGACTGGCGGATTGGGGCAGGAATGGAATGGCGAGATCTATTTCAAGCCCTGGCCATCCTGCGCGGCCAACCATCCGGCGATCGAAAGCGCGCTCACCCTGCGCGCGCGCGAAAAACTCGATCCCCAGGCGATCGACTCCGTCACGATCCAGGTCGAGCCGCGCATTCTGGGCCTGTTCATCGCCAAGCCGCTGCTGCCGGGGCCGTCGCTGCATTCGCAGGCCAATTTCAACCTGCGTTTCGCCTGCTCCGTCGCGCTGCTGCGCGGCGATCTGCGGCAGGAAGACTATGCACCTTCCGCCATCGCCGATCCGGCACTGACCAGCCTGATCGAGCGCACGACGCTCGCCGCGTTGCCGGCCGGGGAGAAGGGAATCGTCCTGACCGTGCGCCGCCGCGATGGCACGGTGTTGACGGAAACGCTTCGCGGGCGTCCGCGCCACTATGCGGGCAGCACGGCACAGGAAGTCGAAGCCAAGTTCCATCAACAGGTCGCCTTCGCCGGCAACGTGCCGGAATCCGTCGCCAACGAGCTGCGGCAGCGGATCGGCGCGATCGAGAAGGAAACCGACATGGCGTCCTTCGCGGCGCTGCTCGCCAACGCCACGCGGTTCCCTGCCTGAACCGCCATCCCGACAACGCTTTTGAACCTCGCCCACACGTCTACCGGATCAGAGAGTCCCTTTCTCCATGTCACAAACATCAGACTTTTTTGCGCCGCAGTCGTTCGAGGCGGAGGTTCCCGACTGCCAGATAGAAGGGACCATCCCTGACGGGCTCAACGGCGCCTTCATTCGCGTAGGCGGGGATGGCGCCTATCCCCTGCTCCACAAGGACGATACGCCGTTCAACACGGACGGCTACGTCAGCCGTTTCCGGTTCCGCGACGGCAAGGTCGATTACAAGGGGCGGTGGATCAGGACCGAGCGCTACCTGAACAACCAGGCGGCGGGACGGCAGCTCTATGGCTACTACCGCAATCCCTTCGATACCGATCCCTCGGTCAGCCATGTCGACGAGCCCTGGCGCAACACCGTTGCCAACACCAGCCCGGAAGTCCACGCTGGCAGGCTGTTCGCGCTGAAGGAAGACGCGCCGCCGACCGAGATCGACCCGGTCACGCTCGACACCAAGGGCTTTCACGATTTTGGCGGCGAATACCGCAGCCAGACCTTCACCGCCCACCCGAAGATTGATCCGGTCACGGGCGAGATGGTGACGTTCGGCTACGAGGCGACCGGCCTCGCGACCAATGACGTGTTTCTCTACACGATCGCCCGCGATGGCACGGTAACCCGCGAAACGCGGCTCAAGATGCCCTATGTCAGCATGATCCATGACTTTGCGATCACCGAACGGCACGTAATCTTCCCGGTGTTCGGCTATGTCACCGACATCGAGCGGCTGAAGGCGGGCAAGGTGCACTGGCATTGGGATGGGACGAAGCCCACCTGGTACGGGATCATGCCGCGCGATGGCGAGGCCGGCGATCTGCGCTGGTTCCAAGGCCCGACGCGCGCCGTCATCCACACGTTCAATGCCTGGGTGGACGGCGACAAGGTGATCCTCGACGCGCCGATGTTCGAGGACAACCCCTTCCCCTTCTTCCCGTTCGCGGACGGCTCCCAATGGGATCCGGTCAAGAGCCGCGCGCTGATCCGCCGGCTCACTTTCGATCTCAATTCGAAGGATGACCGTGTGCAGGAAGAGGTACTGTTCCCCGACCTGCCCGTGATCGATCTGGGCCGGGTCGACGAACGGTTCATGGGGCGCGAGACGCGCTATGCCTACACCTCGTTCAACGACGCGACCAAGCCGCTCGACCGCGACCGGATCGGCACCGGCGCGCGCCGCGTGACGAACAGCTATGGCGTGTTCGACATGAGAGACCGCACCATGCGCTCGTTCTTCGCCGGCCCCACCCACGCCTTGCAGGAAGTGACGTTCGTGCCCCGCCATAAAGGCGCCGAGGAGGGCGATGGCTGGCTGATCGGAACAGCCAGCAACTATGCCGAAATGCGCACCGAACTGGTGGTGGCGGATGCCCTTCATCCCGAGGACGGCGCCGTCGGCAGGGTGATCCTGCCGTTCCGTTCCAACGTGCAGGTCCATGGCCGCTGGTACAGCGACGAGCAGCTCCATGTCTGGTGAGTCCGCCCGGCCATCCGCCCCCGACGGCTCCGGCGCTGGCAGCGACTGGACGCCGATGTCCGTCTACACGCTCGCCGTCGTCACCGTGATCTATGCGCTGAGCTTCCTCGACCGCAGCATCCTCAGCATCGTTCTGCCGCTGATCAAGAAGGAGCTGCACATCTCCGACACGATGCTGGGCCTGATCACCGGCTTTGCATTCGTGCTGCTCTATTCCGGCCTCGGCGTGCCCATCGCGCGCTTCGCCGATCGCGGCAATCGGCGGAACATCCTCGCGCTCGGCTGCGCGGCCTGGAGCCTGATGACGGTGCTGACCGGCGCCGTGACCAATGTCGTGCAACTGGCGCTGACCCGCTTCCTGATGGGCGCGGCGGAAGCGGCCGGGATTGCGCCGACCACGGCCCTGCTGTCGGACCGCTTCGGCCCGAAGGGGCGGCCGCTGGCCTTGTCGATCATGACCTCCGGCTCCGGCCTCGCCGCGCTGCTCATGCTGCCCGCCGCCGGCTTCATCGCCCAGCATTACGGATGGCGCTCCGCCTATTTCGTGGCCGGCGCGTTCGGCATGGGCATGGCCACGCTGCTTTTCCTGACCGTTCCCGAGCCGGTGCGGCAGGACAAGGCCAGCAAGGCGGAAGCGCCTTCGTTCGCGACGGTGTGGACATGGCTGCGCACGCGCCGCAGCTTCGGCCTGATGTGCGCCGCCGGGGCCTTCCTGGCCGTCACCACCTATGCGACCATCACCTGGACGCCGACGTTCCTGATGCGGGTCCACGGCCTAACGCCGGGCGAGGCGGCGAGCGCCTACGGCCCTATTCGCGGGCTTTCGAGCATCATCGGCGTGATCGGGGGCGGCGCGCTCGCCGGTTGGGCGGCACGGCGCGATCCGCGCTGGCTGCTGCTGCTGCCGGCGATCGGCGCGGCGATCTCGGTGCCGGCCGAACTGCTGTTCCTGCTTTCCGACAATCTGCCGCTCGCGCTTTCCGGCCTCGCCTTGGCGTCGCTTGCCGGGGCCATGCATTTCGGCCCCAGCTATGCCGCGATGGCCGCGATCGTGCCGCCCTCCATGCGCGCGACCACCGCGGCGATTTTCCTGTTCTGCGTCAACATGGTCGGCCAGATCGTGGGGCCGCTGGCGATCGGCTGGCTGAACGATCGCTGGGCCGGCCTCTATGGCGACGAAGCGGTGCGCTATTCCATGATTCTCGCCACCTTCTGCGTCGCCATCGCCGCCGTCCTGATGGTCCTGGCGTCGCTCCGCCTGCGCGAGGATCTCGACGCTGCGAAAACGTTTGCTCCCCAGGAAGGACCCACGCCATGACCGATACCGCCGAAGCGGGTCTGCGCCGCATTGCCGACCAGTATCGCGCGGCCTACGCCGCCCGCAATCCGTCGCTGGCGCCGATCTCCACGCGCGTGCGCTTCAGCGAGAACAGCGTTGCCCTGCCGTTTCCGGACGGCACATGGGACAGCATCGCCGAGGAACTTGGCCCGGCGTTGACGCTGGTGGATACGGTGCAGAACAGCATCGGCATCTTCACCGCGATCCGCACGCTCGACGTGACCGGCTTCCTCGCCATCCGCCTGCGCGTGGAGGCGGGCGAGATCGTTGAGGCGGAGCATGTCTTTTCGACCCCGCGCAACCTCTCCGGCCCGCCCACGCCGATCGGCCCGGTCGAGGAGTTCGATCACGATCCTGACCTGACCGCCCTGGTCACGCCGGACGAGCGCATGGACCGGGCCACGCTGATCTCCATCGCGAACGGCTATTTCGAGACGCTGGAGAACAATACCGGCGAAATCCGCAACACCGCCTTCACCGAGGATTGCGTCCGCTACGAAAACGGCAAGGCCTATGCCGATGTCGAGAAGCTGTTCCGCCTTGGCCGCTACCGCTTCAACGAGCGCGTCCGGGATCGCGATTACGTGGTGGTCGACGAAGCCAGGGGCCTCGTGATGGCGCGCGGCTTCATCGACCACAAGGGCGTGCTGGACACGTATGAACTGACCGACGGCACGGAGATGAAGTCGATCTTCCGCGAACCGCACAGCTGGCACCTGCTGGAGCTGTTCAAGATCAAGGCGGGCCGGATCACCGGGGTCGAGGCCACCTTCATCGCCGTGCCCTATTACATGGAAACCCCGTGGGCGCCCGCCGCGCGCTGGGGCCACTGACTCTCACCCGACCAGGAGCTGCTTCCCATGCCCTTCATCGCCAGCGGCGATTGCCGCCTCAACGTGCTTGTCGAAGGCCCCGAGGATGGCCTGCCGGTCATCCTCTCCCATCACCTTGGCGGCAACATCGCCTGTTTCGACGCGCAGATGCCGGCGCTGGCCCATCGCCGCGTGGTACGGTTCGATACGCGTGGACACGGGGCTAGCGATGCGCCGGAAGGCAGCTATTCCGTCGAAACGCTGGGCCAGGATGTCCTCGCGATTCTGGATGCGCTGGGCATGGATCGCGCCGATTACGTCGGCGTCTCGCAAGGGGGAATGACCGGTATGTGGCTGGCCGCGAACCATCCCGGCCGCATCCGCCGCCTCGTGCTCGCCAATTCGACGCCGTTCATCCCGAACAAGCCTGTGTGGGACGAACTGGCCGCAAAGGCACGGGCCGAAGGCATGGCCGGAATAGCACGCAGCACCATCGAGAGCTGGCTGAGCGATGGCTTCCGCGCCGGGTACAAGGATGCGGTCGAACAGCTGGTCGCGGCGATGGCGGGCATGGCGCCGGTCGGCTATGCCGGCAATACCAGCGTGCTGCGCGACGTCGATCTGCGCGCGGCGCTGGCTTCCATTTCGGCGCCGACGCTCGTGATCGGCGGTGCCGAGGACGGCCCGCGTGGCGCCTCGGTGCCGGTGATGACGCAGGGCGTCCAGAACGGCCGCAGCGTGATCCTGCCGAATGCGGCCCATCTCGGCTACGTGGAGAATCCGGCGGCCTTCAACGATGCGCTGCTTGCGCATCTGGACGCCCCCGCGTCCGCCGCCGATCAGCCGCCGCAGTAAAGCGTCAGCAAACGGAGAAATTCCGCGACTTGCCCATGCCCCATGCGTTCTTCCAACTTGGCCTGGATGGCTTCATGCCGTGCCACCAGCGCGGCGCAGAGTTCCTGTCCGCGCGGGGTGAGCCGCAGGTGCCGGACACGCCGGTCGGTGGTGCTCAGCGTGCGGCGGATATAACCCCGCGCCGTGAGGCTATCGAGCAGGGGCACGAGATTGTTGGGCGTGATGCCGAGCAGGCTTCCGGCCGTCGATGTGCGACAACCCGGATTGTGACGCACCACCATCAGGATCGCATACTGGGCAGCGGTGATTTCCATCTCGCCGAACGTTTCGGAAAACAGCGCATCCGCCACGCCTGTGGCACGCCGGATCTGGAATCCCACCGCGCTGCCAAGCTCGGGCGGGAGACTGACGTCGCTACGCGGCGACGCGGTCGACCGGTCGGCGCGCTCGGGCTGGCTGCTGTCGTCAATCGCACGAATGCTGGTCGGTCTCGCGTTGGCCATGGCCTGTGCATGGTCTGTTGATCGATGCATGTCGAGTGCCACTTTCGCAAAAAATGGCGGCCCGGCAACGGATAGATACAATCCCGATCCACTCTCAAGAGGATGTCATGCAATGACGGAACACCTTTCTTCACCGGCGGAGCCACCCGTCCAGACAATGGGCGGCATATCCTATCGCTGGGCCTTTTCGGTGAGCGTGTTCTTCCGCGAGCGCGTGATGATCGAAGCGCCCTATCGCCGCGCGTTCGTGCCCACGATCGGCGGAGATATCTGGGGCCCCCGCCTGCAAGGCACGGTCGTTCCTTATGGCGGAGCCGACTTCGGCGGCGGCGGCGGTCCGCTGGATGCGCATTACATGTTCGAAGCGAGCGACGGCCACCAGATCTACATCAACAACCGCGGCTATATGCGCCGGGTCGGCTGGGATCCCGCCGCGGCGCTGGACCGCCGCCTGCCGCCGCGCGCGCCTGGCGAGGCCATCAACCAGGACTTCGTCGCGCCGCCGGACAACGAGGTGCCGCTGCGCATGCGCACGTCGCCCTTCTTCGACGCGCCCCGGAACAGCCCGCACGACTGGCTGAACCACACGCTGATCATCGGTCATGGCCTGCGCCGGACCGATCCCGACCGTACCGTATTCACCTATTACGAGGTGCTGTGATGACCGAACTGTCCATTCCGCTCGATCGCGAACCTCGTTTTGTCGCCCCTATCGGCTTCGAGCCCGCGTTCGAAGTCCGGCTGGATTTCGAGCCCGTGCGCAGCGAGCAGACACCGCACGGGGAACGCCGGATGCGCAAGATCATCGGCGGCAGCATCACCGGAAAGATCGCCGGCAGCGTCTATCCCAACGGCGGCGGGGATTACTCGCTCGGCCGCAGCGATGGCGTTACCGACCTGCACACGCATATCGTCCTTCGGGATGACAAGGGCGAATGGCTCTACATCCGCAATATCGGCTATGCACGGATGGACGGGTACCAGCGCGTGACGAGCTGGGTCGATGCCGATGTGCGCAGCGATCACAACTGGGTGCTGGGCCTGTTCTTCGTCGGCGTGATCGAACCGCTGGGCGAGGACTCCGTTCTTATCCGCTATGCCGAAGTTCTCTGAACCGGAAACGCCGCGGCCAGACCGCCTGGGCCTCAGACGCTGCCCTCCAGGATCTGCAGCGTCTTGAGGTCCGAATGGAAATCGAGCGCGTAGTCGCCGCCTTCGCGGCCCAGGCCCGATATGCCGATCCCGCCGAACGGCGCGGTGAGATCGCGCACCAGGAAGGTGTTGACCCAGACCGTGCCCCCGCGCACCGCGCGGCCGACGCGTTCGGCGCGGGCGGCGTCACCGGTATAGACGATGCCCGAGAGGCCATAAGCGGTGGAATTGGCAAGCGCGACGCCTTCCTCCTCGGTGCGGAAGGTCTGGAACGTCAGCACCGGGCCGAACACTTCGTTCTGCACCACTTCGCTGTCGTTGGATTTCGGCACGATCAGCGTCGGCTCGATGAAGTTCGCGCCTTCGCGCCACAGCTTGCCGCCCCGCACGATCGCGTCGCCGGCCGCGCGTGCGCGGTCGATGAAGCCCATCACGCGCGCGACATGATCGGGATGGATCAGCGCCGACATCGTGGTCGCCGGATCGCGGCTGTCGCCCAGAACATGGGCATCGGCATAGGCGTGAAAGCGTTCGAGGAACGCCTCGCGCACGCTCTCCTCCACGATGATGCGCGTGCCGGCCATGCAGACCTGTCCGCTGTCGTCGTATTGCCCCGCCGCCTTCTTCGCCGCCGCGTCGATATCGGCGTCGGCGAAGACCAGCAGCGGCGACTTGCCGCCAAGCTCGGCGGTGAACGGCACGATGTTTTCCGCCGCCGCGCGGCCGATCACCCGCGCGGTGGGGACCGAGCCGGTAAAGCTGATGCGCTTGACGCGCGGATCGCTGACCAGCGCCATGCCCAGATCGCGGCCGAAGCCCTGCACGATGTTGAACACGCCCGGCGGGAAGCCCGCCTGCTCGATCAGGTCCGCCAGGACCGAGGCCGAAAGCGGCGACCATTCAGCGGGCTTCAGGATCACCGTGTTGCCCGCCGCCAGCGCCGGCGCGCACTTCCACGTGGACAGCATGAACGGCGCGTTCCACGGCGTGATGATCACCGAAGGGCCGGACGGCATCCGGATCACCCGGTTGGCCGTGCCGCGCGAGGACCACACGCGCTCGCGATAATCGGTGGCAAGGTCGGCGTAGTTGCGGAAATTGAGCGCGCCGCGCGCGATTACGCGCAGGCGCAGGCTTTCGTGCAGCATGGCCATGTCCACGCATTCCACGATCGCCAGCCGTTCGATGTTGGCATCGATCAGATCGGCCAGGCGATGCAGGATCGCCCCGCGCTCCGCTGCCGCCATCGCCGACCAGACCGGAAACGCGCGCGTGGCCGCATCGACCGCCAGCGCGGCGGTGTCGGCATCCCCGCGCGAAACGTCGGCCAGCTTGCGGCTCCAGTCGAACGGGCAGCGCGTTTCGAAGGTTTCGGCCGACGCAACCCGGCGGCCATCGATGAAGTGATCGGGCGAGACATCCACGCCCTCGATCGAAACGCGCTCACGCATGGTCGGCAGGACCCTCAGATGAAGTGCAGGTAGTAGGCGATCTGTTCGGCTTCGGACTTGCCTTCGAGTTCGAGCACTTCCTGCCGCTTGATCGCGATGAAATTCGCGACGAGTTCGGTCCCGAGCGTCTCGGTCAGGACCGTATCGGCTTCCAGCGCGTCCAGCGCATCGGGCAGCGAATGCGGCGTGTGCCGGTCGGTGACCGTGGTTTCCAGCCCGTCGTTGGTTTCGCGCGCGGGCAGCTCGTAGCCCTTCTCGTAGCCGAGCAGCGCCGCCTGCAGGGCCGCCGCCAGCGCGAAATAGGGGCTGGCCGCGCCATCGGCCAGGCGGTGCTCGATCCGCGCCGCCGCCCCGGTTTCGGCCGAGACGCGCACCGTGACCGAGCGGTGATCGATGCCCCAGTTCGCCCAGTAGCCCGAAAGGCTGGCCGGTTGCAGCCGCGCATAGCTGTTGGTCAGCGGCGCCATGATCGCCGCCAGCGCCTCGTGGTGCTGCAACATGCCCGCGATGCAGCCGGCCATCAGCTTCGACGGTGCGCCGTTGGCGACATCGTCGGCAAAGGCGTTGCGGCCCGAATGCTCGGTGAAGCTGATGTTGAAGTGCAGTCCGCTGCCGCTCTTTTCGGCGAAGGGCTTGGGCAGGAACGACAGCAGGTAGCCGCGCCGGATCAGCAGTTCGCGTGCCATCTGGCGGAACAGGAACACGTCGTCGGCGGCGCGCAGCGCGTCCGCGTAACGCAGGGTCAGCTCGAACTGCGGCGCGTCGAATTCGGCGTTGATCGATTCGATCGGCAGGCCGCAGCGCGCGGCCATGGCCCAGATATCGTCGATCAGCCCGGCGGGATCGGTAAACGGACCGGTGCCATAGACGAAGGCCCCCGGCGTTTCGTAGGGCACCCATTCGCCGTTCGGGCCGCGCTGGAAGATATAGGCTTCCAGTTCCATGCCGACCATCGGTTCCAGCCCGTGTTTGCGCCAGCCATCGATCGCGCGCTTGAGCGCGCTGCGCCCGCACAGCGGAAACGGCTCGCCCTGGAAGTGGAGGTCGGCCAGCGCGATCTGCGTGCCGGCTTCCCAGCCCGGGCGCAAGTCGTTGGCATCGAACCGCGCTTCCATGTCGGGCAGGCCATCGAGCAGGCCGCCGCCTGGAGCTGGTACAAGCGCTTTGCTATATGTAACCGCATAGGTTCCCACACACAGCCGGGCGTGCCCTTTGCGCGCCTCGCTGGAAGGAACGTACTTGCCGCGCGCCAGATTGAGCTGGTCGGCGAACAGGATTCTCACGCGATCGCCGGCGGCGAGTTCGGTCATGGCTGCAATCTCCCCAGGCACTATTCTGTTCACGCAGGTGCCCTCATTTTCTTTCGACCCTGACCGGCAGGTATTTGATTCCGTGGATGAAGTTGGACCGCAGGTAGCGGTGATCGGCCGTCTGCCCGATCGCCTTCACCCGCCGCGCCAGTTCCTGCAGCACGATCTTCACTTCCAGCTTGGCCAGCCACATGCCGAGGCAGATGTGCGGCCCGCCCTGCCCGAACGAGAGGAACGGGTTGCGCGGCCGGGTCAGGTCCAGCCGGTAGGGATCGGGGATCGCGGTCTCGTCGCGGTTGCCGGACAGGAACCACATGATCACCTTGTCGCCGGCCTTCACCGTCTTGCCGTGGAAATCGAAATCGCGCGTGGCGGTGCGGCGGAAGTGCGAGGTGGGCGAGGCCCAGCGGATCATCTCGTCCGTCGCCTCTTCCCACAGCGCGAAATCGGGCTGCTGCAGCTGCGCCAGCAGGGCCGGGTTGTTCGCCAGCGAATGCAGCGTTGCCGCGATCGAATAGCGGGTGGTGTCGTTCCCCGCCGCGACCAGCAGGCAGAAGAAGTTGCGGAACTCGTCGCGCGGCATCCGCGTGCCGTGGCTGGTTTCCTCGCGCACCAGGTTCAGCACGCCGATCTGCTCGCCTGCGTCCATCCGGTCGAGCAGATCGTTGGCGTAGTCGAACAGCTCGACCGCCGCCGGCGAACGGAACGGCAGCAGCCGGTATTCGTCGGTATCGACCTTGTCGATCACGAAGTCGGTATAGTCGGGGTCCGAATTGGAAATGAGCGCATCGCCCTTTTCCACCAGCCAGGCGGCATCGTCGGCGGGTACGCCCATGATCTGCGCCAGCATCTGCATCGGCAACCGCCGGGCGATGGCATCGACCGCGTCGAATTCGCCCGCTTCCAGCGCCTCGTCGAGCAGTTCGGTCACGATCCGGCGGATCGCTTCCTCGTACCCCGCCACGGTGGCGCGCGAAAAGGCCTTGGAAACCAGCGCGCGGAAAGCGCGATGCTGCGGCGGATCGGTTTCCTGAAAGGTCTTGCGCGCTTCGTATTCCTCGGGCGATTGATCCTCCATGCGGATGCCGCTGGCCGACGACAGGAGATCGGGTTGCCGGTTCAGTTCCAGCAGATCGGCGTGGCGCACCACATTCCAGAAGCCCTTCCCACCATCGGACATTTCCATCCACGCGAACGGGTCTTCCCGGCGCAGCCGGTCGAAGGTGGCGAAAGGCGCGCCTTCGTTGAAGGCATCCTGGGATGACAGGTCAACGAAGGCGTCTTGCGAGCGGGAGAACGGATAAGTTTCCATGCTTCTGACGATAGGAACGGTCCCCCGCCCCGACTTGGCCAAAACGGCCAAGCTGCGCGGGCCTGATTGCCGGAAAGAAGCATGGTGCTTTGACGCGCGGAAGGGCGCGTTCATACGGAAAGGACTGCTCCATGGGAGAAATCGTCGGCGCCGCGCTGCTGGCCCACGCCCCCACGATCATGATGTCGCAGGAAGACCGCTACGAGTTGAACGAGGGCAAGGAGATCAGCCTCGTTCCCGGTCTGCACCGCTTCCGCAGCGAGGTGATGGACGCGCTCCGGCCGGACACCGTGATCGTGCTCGATTCCCACTGGTTCACCACGGTCGAGTTCTGCGTCAGCGGCCAGGAGCGCCGCACCGGCCTGTTCACCTCGGACGAACTGCCGCGCGGGATGAGCCAGGTGCCTTATGACCTGAAAGGCAATCCCGCTCTGGCCGGCGCCATCGCGGAACGCGCCACCGCCTGCGGCGTGCGCACCAATGCGATCGCCGATCCCTGCCTGCCGATCCATTATCCCACGGTGAACCTTGCGCATTATCTGCACGCGGGTGAGGAATGGCTTTCGGTGAGCTGCGCGCAGACCGGCGAAACGCCCGATTTCCTCGCCGTCGGCCAGGGCATCGGCCAGGCCATCGCCGCATCGGACCGTCGCGTGCTGCTGCTGGCCAGCGGTTCGATGAGCCACCGCTTCTGGCCGCTGTCCGTGCTTCACCTCCACGAGGCCTCGGACCCGATCCACATCAGCCGCCCCGAAGCGCGTGAGGCCGATCTCGAACGCCTGGAATGGTTCTACAGGGGCGATCACGCCTCGGTCATCGACACCATGCCCGAATTCCTCAAGCACGTGCCCGAAGCGCGCTTCGGCCATTACCTGATGATGGCGGGCGCCTGCGGGGGCCGCGAATGGACGTGGCCCGGCGTGCGCTATTCCGACTACGAGAACGCCACCGGCACCAGCCAGGTGCACGTGTGGTTCGCCCGCCCCTGATCGGAGAGCGACACCACCACGCGGGCAGACGGGAACCGCGGCCTCAGACGGTCTGGATGCTGAAGGCGAACCAGGCGCCTGCCGAATGGTCGTACAGTTGCACCACCTGATCCGTGACGGTCAGCGAATAATGGCTGGATGAAGCGCGATCAAAGCCACGCGCATTCCGGCCGTCGATCTCCAGCGACACGAACGCATTCTCGGCGGCATCATAGATTTCCGACCGCGTCGCGCTGAACGTCGACGATCGATCGCCATCCCTGCCCTGCATTCTATCGCCCCGGACTTCCGCAGCGATACGCAGATCCTGTCCGGATTCGTGGTCATGCACGCCTGCAACCTTGTGGCCGAACATGAAGGCGTGGGCTGTTGCGGCGATGATGGCTCGTGTGTGGGAAAGCATCCCGCCTTGTGCCACCGACGGCCGGAAAGCACCAGACCATGGTGCCTGTCCGCGTCAGAGAATATCCGGGTTGGCGAGAACGACCCGGCGCATGACCTTGCGCAGCTCGATATCGAGCTGCCGGCGCTCATCGGCCGAAAGATCGCCAAGCCAGTCCTCGTACATGCCGCTGCGTTCCTCGCGCACGGAAGCGTAGATGCGCTTGCCTTCCTCGGTCAGCGAAATCAGGCTGCTCTTGCGGTTGCGCGGGTGGGGCTCGCGCTGGATCAGGCCCCGCCCTTCCAGCACGCCCACCGCCCGGCTGACCTCGGCCCGGTCGACGAAAGCGGCGTCCGCGATTTCGCTGGCGCTGCACCGCCCCATCAGTTCGACGTGCGAAATCACGCGCCATTCGGCCAGCGACATCGCCGCCCTTTCGCGCACGTGCTGCGATGTGACCCGATCGATCATCTTGGCCAGCAACAGGATGCGATAGGGAAGATGGCTTTGCCCGAACAGCTTCCATCGCCGTTCGGAAGCGCGAAGCGTCGGATCGTCATCCGGCGGAGTGGCCCTGTCCATGGCGTGACCAATACCCGACTGAAACCGTCTTGTCACGCGCATGTTGTAGATATATCAACAACTATCAGTGGTGATAAATCAATAACTAGATGTTGCCCGCAGGAGAGGACGAGCGTGACCGCCCCACACCAATGTGCCCCGCAGTGCGAATACGCCTTCACCATCTCGATCGGACTGGGCCGGTTGCGCAGGATCGCACCTTCGGCGCTGGGCGACACCGGGGCGGTGATCTCCAGGCAGAACCGCGGCTATCGCGGAGCCCGCAACCAAGACATCGTGGCGCTGTGATCGTGGCCGGCACCGGCTTTGCCCCGATCATGCGCCCTGGCGTCGACCCGCACACCGCGCCGAACAAGCCGCCGCTGCCGCCGATCGATTATGCGCTGCGCCACGAGGCGGGTCTGGTGATCGAGCGCAATGTCGCCATCCCGTTGCGCGATGGCGTGCGCATCTACGCCGATGTCTATCGGCCAGAAGGTCCACGCGGCGAAGCCGACCTGCCGGTGCTGCTGTCATGGAGCCCCTATGGCAAGCACGCCCAGTCCAACCAGGTGTTCTGGCCGCGGTCGGGCGTCAATCCGGAATGGCTTTCGCCGCTGACGCCGTTCGAAGGCGCGGACCCGGTCAAATGGGGCGCGCTGGGCTACGCCGTGGTCGTGGTCGATCCGCGCGGGGCGTGGCTTTCGGAAGGCGACTTCCATCACAACGGCGCGGTCGAGGCTCAGGATTGCGCCGATACGATCAACTGGCTGGCAGACCAGCCCTGGTCGAACGGCAAGGTCGGCATGACGGGCGTTTCCTATCTGGCGGCGATCCAGTTCTGGGTCGCGGCGCTGAACCCGCCGGCGCTGGCGGCGATCAACCCGTGGGAAGGCTTCACCGACTGGTATCGCGAATTCGCCTATCACGGCGGCATTCTCGAAACCGGCTTTCTGCCGCGCGCGTCCGACAACATCCGCTTCTCGCTGAACCAGACCGAAGATACGTGGGAAAACGCGCAGGCCCATCCGCTGATGGATGCCTTCTGGCATTCGAAGGAGATCGACCTGGCCGCGATCCGCACGCCGGCGTGGGTTGTCGCCAGCTGGTCGGACCAGGGGCTGCACACGCGCGGCACGCTGGAAGCGTTCAAGGCGATGTCCAGTCCGCGAAAATGGCTCGACGTGCATGGTCAGAAGAAGTGGGCGCACTATTATCTGGCGCAGAGCCAGGCCCGGCGCGAAGCGTTCTTCGATCACTTCCTGAAGGACCGGCAGACCGCCTTGGCCGCGTGGCCGCCGGTCCGCATCGAGGTGCGCGAACGGCACGGCGAAGCGGTGGAGCGCGCCGAACGGGAATGGCCCCTCGCCCGAACGGTGCCCACGCCGCTGTGGCTGCATGCCGACGGCACACTGGACGCGGATCGCCCAGATAGTCCTGCCGCGATCGCTTATGATGCCACAGAAGGCGAAGCCGTGTTCGACCATCGTTTCGAACAGGACACGGAACTTACCGGCCACGCCAGCCTGCGCCTGTGGGTGGAGGCCGAAGGGTCCGACGACATGGACCTGTTCGTGGCGTTGCAGAAACTCGATCGCGATGGCCAGCCGCTTGGCCAGACCTTCTATGCGTTCTTCGAAGATGGACCGGTCGCGCTCGGCTGGCTTCGGGCCAGCCACCGCGAAACCGACCCGGTCCGAAGTACGCCGCTGCAACCGTTCCACACCCACGTTCGCGAACAGCGGCTAGCGCCGGGCGAAATCGTGCCGGTGGACATCGAAATCTGGCCATCCTCCACGCTTTTTCACGCAGGAGAAACTCTAAGGATCGTGATCAAGGGCGCGGATATCTACGCCGAAGGCGCGCCGTTCCTGCCGTTTGCGCGCCACGAGGCGACGCGCAACGCCGGTCGCCACATCCTCCACATCGGGCCGGAGCACAACTCGCACCTGCTGCTGCCGGTAATCCCGAAGGCGGAGGGCTGACCGATAACCTGTCGGCAACCGCCAGCCAAAGGCCGCAGGGCCGAAAAGGCACTGGCATAGCTGGCGTCCGGCCGTCGGGGGGCTACTCAAACCTGGCGATGGATGACGTCTTGATTTTTTGCAGGCCGGTGCCTTTCCAGCACCGCCCCGTCCTGTTCAGAAACTGCGACGAACGCTGACTTTCCATTCGCGCGGCAGGGCCGGCTGCCCCACGACGATGCCAATCGGGTAACGGATCTTGTTCAGGTAATAGAACTTGTTGAACATGTTGGCGACCGAAACCGAAAACTGCCAGTCGCGCGATGCGTCCTCGAAGGTCAAACGGCCGTTGGCGACCGCATAGCCATCGACCTTGGCCAGCGGATTGTTGTCGATATTGGAGAAGAACGAGGACTGGTAATTCACGTCCACACGCGGAGTGAGCGTGCCCGCATCTCCCACCGCGAAGGCGTACTGGACGCCCGCGCCGAATTTCCATTCCGGCGCATAGGGTGCCTTGTTGCCAAGCGTGATGCCCCGGATGGTTGCCCCGGTGGCGCCAATCCGGGTCAGCTGGAAGTCGAGCCAGCTGCCCGAAGCGTCGATGGTCAACCCTTCGACCGGGCGGGCGGTCACTTCGACCTCGACGCCCTTCATGTCCGCGTCACCCGCATTGACCGGCGTGGCATTGGTCACGCTGTTGACCGTGGGGGAAACGTTGGTGAAAACGATGTCCTTGTATTTGTTGATGAACGCGGAAATGTTCACGCGGAGCGCGCGGTCGAAGAAATCGGTCTTGGCGCCGATTTCCCAGGCCGTAAGCGTTTCGGGATTGAACGAGACGGCCTGTTCCGGCGCGAAAGGACGCGGGTTGACGCCGCCACCCTTGTAGCCGGTGGAAAACTGCGCGTAGGTCATCACGTTATGCGACCAGCGGTAATCCACGTTGGCGCGGTAATCCCAGCGGGTTTTGGCAAACCGGCCGGTGACGCCATTGATCGCGCCAGCCACGGTATAGGCGGGCTGAGACACGTCGTAGGGATTGAGGCGGCCGTAGGTATAGGTCTTCTTGTCGTCGGTATAGCGGATGCCGCCCGTCACCGTCAGCGCGTCGGTCAGCTTGTACGAAGCATGCGCGAAGGCCGAAACGCTACGGGCGGGAATGCGGTCGCGCGTAACATAGAAGTTCTGGGTCGCCGTGCCGGGCGCGATGAACGTCACACCGCCAAATTTGCTCGTCGCCTTGTAGTAGAAGCCGCCGACGGTCCATTCCAGTTTGTCCTGGAAAGACGATCCGCTGAGGCGCAACTCCTGGGTGAACTGCTCGTGATCGTAGATGTAGTTGGCGGAATTGGTGGAGTACGGCGTGAGATCGAGGTCGGAACCATAGCTGCCCTTGTAGCGCTGGTAGGCCGAGATCGCCTTGAGCGCGAGACCATCGCCGAACTTGTAATCGATCGTGCCATAGACTTCGCGGCCGCTGACCTTGCTGACCGGCGGGATGTAGGTGGCGCCGTGGCTGCCGGTGGCATCGGTGAAGGGCAGGTTCAGATAGGTGGCGTAGTTGGTATAGGAATTGGGGCCGGTGATGAACTGGGCGGGATTCGTGCCCGCAGGCATCGAGGCGGTGGTGGTCAGCGACAGCAGCTTGCTGGCACCGATTTCCGAATGGTCTTCGGTTACCATGCCCACCAGGTTCACCTCGAGCTTATCGGTGGCGAGCCAGCGCAGGGCGAGACGCCCCGCCTGCATGTTCTGGCCCCCTTCCTTGCCGAGCTTGCAATCCGCGCCGGTGGTCGCCGCCGGAACGCCGCTGGCCGGGTTGAGGCAGCCGTAGTCCAGACGGGTCAGATAGCCGTCCCGCGTCTTCGAAACGCCCGATACACGGACGAACAGCTTGTCGGGCACCAGCGCGAAATCGGCGCTGCCCTTCAGTTCGATGCGGTTGAAGGCCCCGTATCCCGCCTCGACATAGCCGGTGCCGCTGCCGGTGGGCTTTGCCGAATAGAGTTTTACCGCGCCGCCGATCGAATTCTTGCCCGCCAGTGTACCCTGCGGGCCGCGCAGGATTTCCACGCGGTCAAGGTCGAGCAGGTCGAAGATCGAACCCAGCAAGGTGCCGTGGAACACGTCATCGACGTACATGCCCACGCCCGGTTCGAACGCGAAGCTGCTGTCGTACTGGCCGATACCGCGAATATAGACTTGCGCGGCCGGGCCAAAGGCGGAGCCGCCGGGGCGGATGTTCACGTTGGGCGCTGCCGCTGCCACGTCCACGACGCTGCCAAGGTTACGGTTCTGGATCGAAGCGGCGTCCACGGCGGTGATAGCCAGCGGGGTGTCCTGGAGATTCTGGGCGCGGAACTGCGCCGTCACCACGATTTCACCCGTCGTTTCGGGCGAGGTGGACGGATCGGCAGTGCCTTGTTGTTCGGCGGCTTCCTGGGCCGAAGCCGCTGGCGTCCAGCCGACAAGAGCGACCGCCGCGAGGCTGACATTTGCCAAAACATGCGCGCGCCGCGCACGCGAGCTGAAATTGCGAAACATTGATGTTCTCCCTGGACTTGCGGGGCATGCGGCGTCGCCGCCGGACACGCCGATCCGCCGACACCCGAACGGCGCCGTTGTTTGAACCGGATCATGAGATGGATGGAGAGGAGGCGCCTGCCGGCGAGCTCCGGAATGTGGTCAATCTATCGATCACGCATACATGCAATTCCCCTCCACATCGCTCTCATGGCGAATTGTCGGGAGCGCTATTGGTTTATATAGCAACCTATGTCAAGGCGATTGTCATGCTGTCGGACGGATCTCTCGCTCGACTTCCAGGGGGTCGATGGCGTTGGCCAGCTCCATGTTGTTGAACATGCGCGCGAGATAGCCCAGCACGATGGTTTTCTCGTTCGGAGAGAAGCCGTCGAGCATCAGTTTCTCGCGAGCCAGCGAAACCGCGACAATCCGGTCGTGAAGGGCATAGCCCTCGTCCGTCAGCTGGATCGGCCGCGATCGCTTCGCATCGCCGATGCTAACCAGTCCCTTGCCTTCGAGAACTTGCATGGATCGGCTCGTAATAGACTTGTTCATCACGAGAATTTCAGAAATCTCCGCAGCGGTGAGCGGGCCACTGTGCGCGATGACGGTGATGATTCGCGCTTCGTTGATGCCGATTCCGAAATGCTTCAGATAGATGCGCGACTGTCCGCGTTCCATGCCGTTGGCCAGAACGACCAGATAGTGCGGAACATAAAGATGACGGTCGATTACCTTGCGCGAGGAAGGTTTGGAGGGCTGGTTCATGCCATCTCTTTTGGGGGCTTCCGCCGCTGAGCACAAGCCGGTCCGCATCCGTCGCGATTGACAATCATAAGTTGCTATGTAAACCAAATGGCAAGAGGATGTCGTGTCGGAGCCGTTTGCGCACTGTGCTCGCAGGCCATCGGCATGGCATCCGGCCACGATACTCTCGACAGGATGTCCATGACCGACGCCTCCAGCGCGCCGACGCTCGATTTCGACTTGTTCTCCGCCGACGCGATGGCGGCGCCCGATCAATACGACGATCTGGTTCGGGAAACGGCGCCTGCCGTCTATCTTGCGCGGCACGGCGTGTGGGCCGTGGGCCGACACGCCGATGTCCACGCGGTGTTTTCGGATTGGGAGACGTTCTCCTCGGCTTCGGGCACCGGTTTCACCAACATCCGGAAACAGGGCAACTGGAGGCAACCAAGCCTCATTCTCGAGAACGATCCTCCGGAGCACGGCAAATATCGCCGGTTGCTGAGCCGTATTCTGTCCCCCGCCGTACTCCGCAAACTCAAGGCGGACTTCGTGGCGACGGCCGAAAGCATTGTGGATTCGGCGCTCGATCGTGGCGAGGTCGACCTCGTCGCCGATCTGGCGGAAGCCTTTCCGTTCGCGGCGCTGCCCGACGCGGTGGGCTTCCGCAAGGAAAACCGCCGCAACCTGCTCATCTATTCCGAACTCAACTTCAATGCGATGGGTGAGAAGAACGACCTGTATCGCGCCGCGCTGGAGCGGGCGACACCGATCCTCGACTGGGTTGTCGAGAATTGCCGGCGCGATGCCGTCGCCCCGGATACGCTGGGATCCGCGATTTTCGATGCAGTCGATACGGGCGAAATCACCGAGGAAGAAGCCGGCCTGCTGGTCCGCATTTTCATCTCGGCGGGCATGGACACCACAATCAACGGGATCGGCTTTACGCTGGAGGCGCTGGCGCGCCACCCCGCGGCGTGGGCGCAATTGCGCGCCGACCCGACCCGCGCGCGCGCGGCATTCGACGAGGGCCTCCGTTACCGAGCACCCAGCCCCTATATCGGCCGCACGACCACGCGAGCAGTCGATATAGGCGGCGTGCGGATCGGCGCGGAAGAAAAGGTGATCCTGTTCCTTTCCGCCGCCAATCGCGATCCCCGTCAGTGGCCGGACCCCGAACGCTTCGATATCGAACGCAAGACATCGGGGCATCTGGCCTTCGGGTTTGGCATTCATGCCTGTGTGGGGCAAATGATGGCCCGACTGGAGGCCGATGTTCTGATGTCGACGATTGCCAGCAAGGTTGCCCGCATCGAACTGGCCGGCAAGCCCTCTTACCAGCGCATCAACTGGTTGCGCGGGCTGTCCAGCCTGCCGGTTCGCCTTGAGCGCGCCTGACGTGGCCGCGCGGGGCTCCGGGCGGGCCGAGGACGACGGCTATCCCGCCCCGCTGCGCGCGTGGCTGGTAATAGCCGTTCTGCTGCTCGCCTACACGATCGCGTTCGTGGATCGGCAGATATTGAGCCTGATGGTCCAGCCCATCCGGGCAGACCTTCAATTGAGCGATACCGCCATCAGCCTGCTGCACGGCTTCGCCTTTGCGATCTTCTACACGTTCCTTGGCATGTTCCTGGGGCGGTGGGCTGACCGCGGCAGCCGCAAGGCCATGATAGCGGGTGGCCTGGTGTTGTGGTGCCTCGCCACCGTCGCTTGTGGCTTCGCGCAAACCTTTCACCAGCTTTTCGCCGCGCGCATCATGGTCGGCGTCGGCGAAGCGACGCTTTCCCCGGCCGCTTATTCGCTGATATCGGACTACTTCGCCCCCGCTAGACGCGGCCGCGCGATGAGCGCCTATACGATGGGCATCTTCGTCGGTTCGGGCGTGGCGCTGATTCTGGGAGGGCTTGCGGTCACCGCCGCCTCCCAGGAAGCTGCGGTAACTCTGCCGCTCGCCGGCACGGTAAGGCCTTGGCAGGCCGCCTTCATGATAGTCGGAATTCCGGGACTGGCCGTGGCCGGGCTCATGTTGCTTGTCCGCGAACCGAAACGCCAGGAACGCCGAAAGGCCGATCACCCTCTGCCCGATATGGCCGAGACGTTCGCGTTCTTTCGCGCCCGGGCGGGAATCCTGTTCGCGATCGTGACCGGCTTCGGCGTCAACGCCATCATCAGTTACGGCCTTTCGGCTTGGGTACCTTCCCTGTTTATCCGCGTCCACCACTGGAGCGCCGGGGACATCGCCTTTGCCTATGGCGTGATCCTGCTGACTTCGGGATGCGCCGGCATTCTTTGCGGTGGCTGGCTGGCAGACCGGATGACCACTTCGGGAAAGCCGGATGGCGCCTTGCGCGCTTCGCTTCTGGGAATGGCGGCCGTCATTCCGGCAGTGCCATTCGTCGGCCTCGCCTCCTCGCCGGCCTTGGCGCTTGCCGCACTCGCCTGGACCAGCTTTTTCCTGGGCGTGCCGACCGGCATAGCGCCGGCAGCCCTTCACGCCATCACCCCCAACGAGTTCCGCGGGCAGGTTACCGCCCTCTATCTCTTTGCCATCAACCTGATCGGCATGGGCTTCGGCCCCACGTTCGTGGCGCTGGCGACCGATCGCGTTTTCCAGTCGGACCTTGCCGTGGGCCATTCCCTGGCGCTGGTTACCGGCATGGCCGCAATCGTGGCGTTTGCGCTGATCGCCGCCGCCCGCCGCGGTTATGGCGCCGCGGTTGCCGCCGCCCGCCGCTGAGACACTTCAAACAGGATCCGACATGAAGAAGCTGATCAACGATCCCGCACGCGTCGTAGACGACATGGTCGAGGGACTCGCCCTTGCCGATCGCCGGCTGATGCTGCTGCCGGATGAAACCGTGGTGCTTCGCGCCGACTACGAAGCATTGCGCGCCGCCGGCAAGGTTGCGATCATTTCCGGCGGCGGTTCCGGACATGAGCCCGCCCATGCCGGCTACGTAGGCCAGGGCATGCTGACGGCGGCCGTCGCCGGCCCGGTCTTCACCTCGCCCAGCGTTGACGCGGTGCTCAAGGCGATCCTGACCGTCGGCGGCCCGGCGGGCGTATTGGTCATTGTCAAGAACTACACCGGCGACAAGCTGAACTTCGGGCTTGCGGCCGAGATCGCGCGGACGCACGGCATCCCGGTCGATGTGGTGATCGTCGGCGACGATGTGGCCCTGGGAGACGAGAATCGGGCCGTCGGTCGACGGGGCATTGCCGGAACGGTGTTCGTCCACAAAGTGGCCGGCGCCGCGGCGGAGGCCGGACGGCCGTTGGACGAAGTCCGTCTCGAGGCGCAGGCGGCGGCCGACAACGTGTTCTCGATGGGGCTCGGCCTCACGTCTTGCACGGTTCCAGCCGCTGGCCGCCCCGGATTTGAGCTGGGCGAGGATGAGGTGGAATTCGGCCTCGGCATCCACGGTGAAAGCGGTGTGCGCCGAACAGGGATCGCTCCCGTCGATACTATGCTGGGCGAAATGTTGTCTGCCATCATGCGGCACGGTGATCTCAAGGCAGGCGACGAAGTCGCCCTGATGGTCAACGGCCTTGGCGGTACGCCCGCATTGGAACTTGCGATAGCAGCGCGAGGTGCCCTGCGACACCTGACCGCAGCCGGAATATCGGTAAAGGCAGTGAGTTCCGGTACGTTCCTGAGTGCGCTGGAAATGGCGGGGTGCTCTCTTTCCGTCATGCGCCTTGACCCTTTGCGCATCCATCGCTTGCTGAGCCCCACCGCAGCTCCGGCATGGATAGCGCCAACGGCGCCGGTCAGCGCGGTCCGGGTTGCTTCGGCGGTTTCGATCGCCGGCGTACAGCCGATTACGGGCCAATCGTGGTCCGATGACAAGCATGGCATCCGCTTCGGGGAGGCGATCCGTGCGGTGATCCAGGCGCTGCACGATGCCGAGCCGGAACTGACCCGGCTGGATAGTGCGGTCGGCGATGGCGATCTCGGCATCAGCCTTGCGCGCGGCGCGGCAGGCGTGGAGCAGGCATTCGATTCCCTCGCTCTGGGCGATCCCGCCAAGGCACTGGCGCAGATATCGGCGATTTTACGCCGATCGCTGGGAGGGACATCCGGGCCTCTCTATTCCATTTTCGTCCTGCGCGCGGCCACGGCCATGGCGGCTGAAGCGAATCCCGCAGACCCCATGGCATGGGCGCATGCCATGCAGGCCGGTTGTGAGGGCGTCATGGCACTCGGTGGGGCTCAGCCGGGTGACCGCACGATGCTCGATGCGCTCTTGCCGGCAGCGGACGCGCTGGCTTCGGCAAAGGGCAACGCGGCGGAGCGAAGCGCCCGCATGCTTGCGGCGGCGACGGCCGGCGCCGATGCAACGCGCGACATGGCGCCACGCCGCGGGCGCGCCAGCTATATCGGCGAGCGGGCAATTGGCCATCCCGACCCAGGCGCGGTCGCGGTCGCGACATGGGTGGATGCCCTCCACCGCTGGGCGCGAGCCGCCTGAAAACGGCTCGGCAGGCGGACAGCGGCGCCACAATCCGCGGCAATTCCGGGGGGCGGGAAGCCATAGACTGACCATCGGCGTGATGGTTCAGGCCATCCGCGCGCGCCGGAATAGCCGACACGTGTTCCTCTCCGAATGAGGCAGCACTGGATACTGCCCTGCGCCCGTTCCCGAACAGCCAGGCAGATTCTGCCCGGCAGCAATATATTGCAATGCAACATCCCTAGGCCAGAAAAGTTTGCTCGCTAGTTGGCCCTTTCCGACAATGGATTGTCATCCGTCATAGGAACGAAACGGTTCGTGACAGGGGGTGAAATTGGCTGGTGAACGTATCGGTTTGCGGCAGGCAGCGGCATGGCTGGCGGAAATTGTCGGTCCCGACCGAAGCTATGTGAATGTCGGCATCGTCTATACCGTGGCGATCAGCCTGTTGTCGCTGGCAACGCCGATCTCGGTGCAGCTTCTCATCAACTCGGTGGCGCGCACCGCACAGGTCGCGCCCTTGTGGATTCTCTCGGGTGTGCTGCTGGTGCTGCTGCTGGTAGTCGCGGGGCTTAGCGCGCTGCGGATCTATCTGCTCGCCATCTTCGAGCGTCGCATCTTCGCGCGCGTGGTGGCCGAGATCACGGTGCGCGCGGTCCATGCCCGCAACCCGTTCTTCGCCGACGCGAGCTCCGGCAGCCTGTTCAACCGCTATTTCGACATGGCCATCATCCAGAAGTCGGTGCCCAGCCTTGTCATCGGGGCCTTCACGATCATCCTGCAGGGCGCGGTCGGCCTGCTGGTGACGAGCTTCTACCACCCCTTCTTCCTGGCGTTCAATCTGGTGCTGGTTCTGGTTTGCCTCGCGATCTGGCTGATCTGGCGCCACGGCGCGATCAGCGGTGCGGTCGGCGTCAGCCACGCCAAGCATGACGCCGCGCACTGGCTGGAAAGCGTCGGCGCGTCGAACGGCTTCTACCAGTCCGCGCGCCATCTGGACTTCGCGATGGACCGCTCGGAGGCGGTGACGGCGGACTACATCAAGGCCCACCGCCGCTATTTCCGGTACAGCTTCGCCCAGACCCTCGGCTACTTCCTTGTCTATGCCTTCGCGGCCGCGGCCCTGCTGGCGCTCGGCGGCAGCCTGATCCTTGCCGGACAGCTCTCGATCGGACAGCTGGTAGCGGCCGAACTGATCCTGTCCGGCGTCTTCTACGGCATCTATCAGCTCGGCTGGTATCTCGACACCTTCTACGATCTGGTCGCGAGCAGCGAGGAACTTTCGCTGGTCTTCTCCATCCCGCAGGAGCGCCCTGGCCAGCGGGGCGAGGCGCCGCGCGATGGTTCGGTGCGCTTTCGCGATGTCGATTTCGACGGCGTCCACCTCGATTTCGCGATCGCCGGCGGCGAACAGGCGGTCATTCTGGCCGAGCCCGGCGTGGAGAACACGCTCGCCCTGCTGCTCAAGCGCCATATCACTCCAAGGGGTGGCATCGTCTCGATCGGCGGCAGCGAACTGGGCAGCTTCAACATGTACCTTCTGCGATCGGCGGTCATGGTGCTCAACCGGCCGACGATCGTCGATGTCACCTTGCGTGAATACCTGACGCTTGCCGAGGGACGGAACGGGGACGGGGCGACGACCATGCGGGCACTGGAGCGGGTTGGCCTGCTCGCCCGCCTCGCCAGTCTGCCCAACGGTCTGGACACCCAGCTCGCCAGCTCGGGCTCGCCGCTTTCGATCGTCGAGGTGATGCAGCTCAAGCTGGCTAACGCCCTGCTCAGCAGACCCCGGGTGTTGGTGATGTCGCAGCTTTTCGACATGATGCCACTGGGCGTGCTCAAAGCGACGCTGGCCGAACTGCGGCAGAACGGCACCACCGTTCTTCTCAGCAGCGGACGCCCCGAGGCGCTCGATCTCGACGCCTGGTACTGGCTTGGCGCGCGCGAGCAGCACCGCTTCACCGACAAGGCCGCGTTCCTGCGCTTCGTCGCCGAACGGGAGGTGCGGCCATGACGCTGGACAACACCCAGATGGAGCACTTTCCCTCGCTGGCACGGCTGCGCCCGCCCCGCGTGGTGACGACCGTCGCATGGCTCATCCTGGTGGGCATCGTGCTTGCCGGCGCGATCCTGTTCGTGCCCTGGCTGCAGACCGCCCAGGGCGGGGGACAGGTTACGACGTTGAACGCCGAAGACCGCGCCCGCGACGTTTCTTCACTGGTCGGCGGCCGCGTCGAGGAATTCTACGTGAAGGATGGCGATTTCGTCCGCGCGGGCGATCCGATCGTTCGCGTGGTCGATGTCGATCCCGACTTCCTCGAACGGCTCGCCGGCGAGAAGGCGCAAGTCGAGGCACAGATCGCCGCCGTCCAGCAGGCGCGCGCGACCGCCGCAATCGATGTGGGGCGCACGGGCCAACTCTATACCGAAGGTCTCGCCGCCCGACGCGACTACGAACAGACGCAGATCAAGGTCGCGGACGCCGACGCCAAACTGGCCGAAGCCCGCGCCAAGCTGAAGCAGATCGAGATCAAGCTGGCGCAAAACTCGGCGCAGATCGTCTCCGCGCCGCGCGATGGGCGCGTCCAGAACCTCAACGCGGCCGCAGGCGGATCGCTGATCTCCTCGGGCACGGTACTGGCGACGATCGCGCCCGAGCGCATCGTCCGCGCGGTCGAGCTCTACATAGACGGACGGGATATCCCGCTGGTCGCGCCGGGCCGCCCGGTACGGCTCGAATTCGAAGGCTTCCCGGCTTTCCAGTTCAGCGGATGGCCGGCCTTCGCCGTGGGCATTTACGATGGTCGTGTGCGCTCGGTCGATCCCACGCCGCGCAGCGACGGGCTGTTTCGCGTCCTCGTCGAACAGGCGCCGAACAAGACCGCCTGGCCCGAGCGCCGCTTCGTGCGCCAGGGGAGCAAGGTGCTCGGCTGGATTCAGGGCGACACCGTCCCCGTCTGGTACGAGCTGTGGCGTCAGCTCAACGACTTCCCGCTCAATTTCGGCGTAGCCAGTCCGGCCGGCGAACAGGAGGCGAAGGGCGCGAAGGAGGACAAGAGCTCGATCGAGAAGAAGAAGTGATGATGCGCCGGTTCCTTGCGATCAATGCGCTGCTTCTCGCCGCCATGGCCGGCACGGCGGCCAGCGCATCCGACCACGTCGCTGTCCGACCGGTGCCCACGACGGCTATGCCCGCCCGCGGAGACGATCAGCCCTCGACGCCGCTGATGCTGGACGAGGTCCTGCGCTCCTCGGCGCGCGCGGCGCCCGACATCGTTGCGGCGCTGGCGCGCGTGCGGCAGGCCGAGGGGCGGGCACTGAGCGCCGAAGGCGCGTTCGACACGGTCTTCTCGGTCGATGCCCGCAGCCGCGTTGCCGGCTATTACGACGGTTCGGAAATCACCGGCAAGGCGGAGCGCCCCCTCACCGGCAACGGCGGATACCTCTACGGCCAGTACCGCAATTCGCGTGGCGATTTCCCGATCTATGAGGACAAGGCCTACACCAACCGGCTTGGCGAGGTGAAGATCGGTGCGCTCTACACCCTGCTGCGGGATCGCATGATCGACGCCCGGCGTTCGACTACGCAGCTCGCCGGGAACGACATCGACATCGCCCGCTTCGAGACGCGCGCCACCGCCATCGGCGTGCAAGCCCGCGCGATCGAGGCCTACCAGAAGTGGGTGGAAAGCGGTCTGAAGCTGCAGGCTTACCAGGCGCTTTACGACATCGCGGTCGAGCGCGGCAAGGGCATCCGCCGGCAGGTGCAACTGGGCGCGAAGCCGGAAATCCTGCTCACCGAGAACGAAGCCAACATGGTCAAGCGGGAAGCCCTGGTCGCGCAGGCACGGCAGGAATTCCGGGCAGCGGCGAACAAGCTCTCGCTTTACTACCGCGATGCAGCGGGGCTTCCGGTCCTGGTCGATGCCGACCGGCTGCCGCCTTCGGCCGCGGCCTTTGACGGCATGAACGTGGACCCTTTCTTCGAAATCGAGGAACGGCCCGATTTCGGCATACTGCTCGAAGAGATCGAGCAGGCATCGGTCAAGCTGGCTCTGGCCGAGAACGACCTGCGGCCCCGGCTCGATCTCAAGGGGGAAATCGCCAAGGACATCGGGCCGGCAGGTGCGGGCGGCTACAGCCGCTCGCCGCTGGAAGTCATCTTCGGCGTGTCGCTCACGGTGCCGCTGCAGAACCGCAAGGCACGGGGCAAGCTGAGCGAAAGCCGCGCCAAGCTCGACGAACTGTCGGTCAAGCAGCGATACCTGGCCGAGAAGATCCGCGCCGAAGTGGCCGGGATCGGCATCGAGGTCGATACCGCGCGCGAACTGGCGGACGCCACCCGCCGGCAGGTCGCTCTCGCCGATCGGCTCGCCGAGGCCGAACGCCGCCGCTTCGCCTTGGGATCGAGTGATTTCTTTCTCGTCAACAGCCGCGAGGAAGCCGCAACCGACGCCGCCGTGAAGCTAATCGAAGCCCGTGCCCGCATCGCCGCCGCGCGGGCGCAGCTCGCTGCGGCGACGGCCGATGAAAGCGCCCTCAAGCTGGACGCGCGTTAGGCGGCGGGTATCGTGCAGGACGCCAAAAGCGCTAAAGCACCAGTCAGGAACCTTCGGACTTGCGCATATTCGCATGAACGACGTTCAGCATGCGCGTGAGATTCACGCGTTCCGCCTTGGACAATCCTGCCAGAAGCCGCTCTTCCCGCTCCCGGGCGTAGGCTCGCGTTTCGTGGTAAAGTCGCCAGCCATCCGGCGTCAGGTTGATCAGCCGCAGACGGCTTCTGTTCGGCGCCAGGGCGCCCCGGACAAGTCCCTTTGTCTCCAGCGAATTGATGCTGCGGCTGATCACGCCCTTGTCGAACCCGCTGACGTCGCAGATCCGCGTGGCCGGAATATTAGGTTCAAGAGCCAGAAGCGCGATGCAACTCCACTCGTTCAACCCCACACCGAAATTCTGCGCGAGATAACTCGAATCCGCTTGCCCAAGCCGGTTGGCGATCGATCTGAACAGATACGGCGCGTACTCGAGCAGATCGAGGGCATCATGTTCGCCACCATTTTCCGCCATGCCCGTCTCGATCAAGTCTCCCATGCTGCCGGCATAATGGCATCGCAAGGCGCCTAGTCCATCCCCGGCGCAATTGCGAGCGACCATCGCGCGGCATCGTCACACCCGCACACGATAATTTAGGTTGCCCAGTCAACCTAAATGAGTCAATCTGCGCAAAATCAGAATCGAGAGGCATGCATGAAGTACGTGCGAAATGCTTGGTACGTGGCCGGCTGGGCCATGGATCTGGAGGAAGCCAAGCCGCTCGCAATCAGCATTCTCGGCGAACCCATTGTCCTCTATCGCAGCGGTGGCGTTCTCGCGGCGCTCGAAGACCGGTGCGTTCACCGGCTGGCTCCACTATCCCTCGGCCGGTGCGAGGCCGCGAACCTCCGGTGCATGTACCACGGCCTGCTGTTCGCCCCGGACGGGAAAGTCATCGAGATCCCGGGACAGGACGTCGTCCCCCCGCAAGCCCGGGTCAAAAGCTATCCGGTAACCGACCGGCACAGCTGGATCTGGGTGTGGATGGGCGATCCCGCCAAGGCCGATGAAGCCCTGATCCCGCCGGCGGTCGGCTTCGACGATCCCGATTACATCCTGGGCCGTGGCCAGCTGGACTATGCCGCGGAGGCCCGCCTCATCAACGACAACCTGCTCGATTTCAGCCACCTGACTTTTGTCCATGCTCAAAGTTTCGGGTCCGATCCCGATTTCGCGCGGGTTCTGCCGAGCATTACTCCCCTGCCCCGTGGCATCCGGTATCTGCGCTGGATAGAGAACACCTTCGGGTCATCGACACGGAAGACGGACGTGCCGATGGATAACTTCATGGCCTACGACTACCTGCTGCCCGGCATTCTGCTGATGCAGACCGGTGTGTTTCCGCTCGGCACGGCCAAGGCTTGCGATTTCGGATACCCCGACCTCAGCAAGGCGGTGGGCAGCCTCTCTTTCACCAGCCAGGCGGTCACCCCGGTGACCGAGAAGACAGCCCGTTATTTCTTCTCGTGGGGGCCGCACCGGAACTACGGCAACGAAGCGACCCGCGATGGCATGATGCGCGTGGCCGCGCAGGCCTTTGCCGAAGACAAGACGATGATCGAGGCGCAGCAACGCGTGATCGATGGATCGCCGGACGCGCAGGTGATGCCGACCGCGCACGACAAGGGGGTAACGCTGTTCAACCGCCTCATCGCAGCGATGGTGAAGCAAGAGCAGGAAGAGCAGCTCTCCAAGGATCTCGAAAGGACAGTATCATGACATTTTCTTCGCTTCAGCAAAAGATCGACCTGCTCGGCAATCCGGCCATCTTCCTGCGCGATGTGCCGGTGGGGGCCTACCAGTACCCGGTCCAGAGCCAATTCTCGAACTGGCGGGACGAGCAACGATCGTGGCGCGAGACCGTGGGCCTGCTCGACCAGTCGCTGCACATGACCGATCTGTACATCGAAGGCCCCGACACCATCCGCCTGCTGTCCGAAGTCGGCGTCAATTCGTTCAAGAACTACGGCCGCAACAAGGGCAAGCAGCTGATCTGCTGCAACCACGATGGCTTCCTGATCGGTGACATGGTCCTGTTCGGGCTGGAGGACGACAAGGTCAACGTGGTCGGGCGGCCGCCGGTCGCCAACTGGATCCGGTATGTCGCGCAAAGCGGCACTTACGACGTGACGCTCGAACTCGATCAGCGCGCCGTCACCAATCCCGGACCGCGCAAAACCTTCCGCTACGAATTGCAGGGGCCGAATGCCTGGGAACTGCTCGACAAGCTCAACGGTGGCAATCTGGAAAAGCCCAAGTTTTTCCAGATGGGCGAAATCACGATAGCCGGGCACCGGCTTCGCGCTCTTGCCCATGCTTTTGCGGGTGCGCCCGGCCTCGAGTTCTGGGGGCCGACGGAACTCGGCCCGGAAGTAAGGGCGGCGATCGTCGAGGCGGGCCGCGACTTCGGTCTCGAGCTAGTCGGCGGCCGGGCATACGGCACCTGCGCGGCCGAAGCGGGGTGGATACCTTCTCCCCTTCCGGCAATCTTCACGGGCGAGGCGATGCGCGGCTATCGTGAATGGTTGCCGGGCGATGGTTTCGAAGCCAACGGATCGATCGGCGGCAGCTTCGTTTCGGACGACATCACCGACTACTATCTGACGCCGTGGGACGTCGACTATGGCCGTCTCGTCAAGTTCGATCACGACTTCATCGGGCGCGAGGCTCTCGAGAAAATGGTCGACCGGCCGCATCGCCGCAAGGTTACGCTCGAATGGAACGCCGAGGATGTCCTTGCCGTCGAGCGCAGCATCCTGACCGGCCAGGAACCCGGCAAATACATGGAAACGCCCTGCGCCCATTATGCCGCCCATCCCTATGACTCGGTGATGATCGGCGGTCGGCTCGTCGGCGTCTCGACCTACCCCACCTACCTGTCGGTGGACCACCAGTGGATATCGCTTGCCATGATCGACGAGGCGGACGCACAGGTCGGCGACCAGGTCACGGTGATCTGGGGCGAACCCGATGGCGGGTCCGAAAAGCCCGGCGTCGAACGCCATGTCCAGAAGGAAATCAGGGCCCGCATCCTGCCCTGGCCCTACCTCGAAGCCGCCCGGAAGATCCGCGCCCACACCGCGTGATGCCGGCGCGGCGAAGTTTCTTTCCACCCGCAGCCCCAAGGCGTAAACGAGCGATGTGTCAGGGATGACGGCGAAAAGCCTGGCCGCCCTTGAGCGTGTTGGTTTCACGAAAACATGAGCGGGAAAACCCGCCGGGATCTTCAGGAGAGAGATCGATGACAGCCTTGATTGCTGGCAATGGCGCGGAGCGCGACAAGCAATGGTCCAGCAGCAACCTGGTGGGAAACCCCGCGCTTTCGGCATGGAATACCGTGATGTCGGACTGCGTGGCGGAGATGAACATCGACTCCGCGGAGCGATCGACGTTCAGCGCCCGGTGGGATCGGTACGGCCTTGGGCCGATCGACATCAACAATTTCCGCACCGCCGAGCAGACGATCTCGCGCACGGCCGCAATGGTGCGCAGGCATCCTGACGAAGTCTATGCCCTGTCCTACATGCAGCAGGGCTCCGCCGCCGTGCGCCATGCCGGGATCGACGTGCACGTACCGCAAGGCAGCTTCATTCTGGTGAACCACGCCTCGCCGTACAGCTTCCGTTTTCCCGAAGGTGCGGTTGCCCTGACCGCGCACATGCCCGCATCCTGGCTGCGCCGCTGGGTTCCCCAACCCGAAACGATGCTCGTGAAGACGTTCGACGCGGATGCCTGGGGCGGCGCCCTGGCCGCGATGCTCAGCGCGATCGATCAAAAGGGCCTGCGGGATGCGGCCCTTTCGCGATCGTGCATTGCCGATCAGCTGGGCGCGTTCCTGGCCCTTATGAACGGCAACGTCAGCGCCGGCGAAAGCCTGCACCAGGGCAAATTGTTCAAGCGCGCCCTGACCTTGATGAAGGACCGCTTCGACGAACCCGATCTCAGCCCGCACGCGCTCGCGGCCGAACTCAACATCTCGAAACGGTACGTCCACAAGATCTTTGCGGGTCACAACACCACGTTCGGCGCGGAACTGCTCGCCCTGCGGCTGAACCACGCCAAGGATATCCTGCAGGACGCACGGTTCGCCGCCTATCGCATTTCAGATGTTGCCTATGCCTGTGGTTTTACCGACCCGAGCCACTTCGCCCGCAAGTTCCGCGAAAGGTTCGGCCACGCACCATTGGCCCTGCGCAACCATGCCTGAGCGGGAGCGCCCGAGCCGGATTGCCGGGGCCATGCAGCACGATACCGCGATCGTGCTGCAGGAAACCCGCGTCAGCCTTCGATCCCGCGCACCGACACGCCACCGTCCATGACGATTTCGCTGCCGGTCATATAATCGGAGGCATCGGAGGCCAGAAACAACGCCAGCGGCTTGAACTGCTCGGTTTCGCCCATCCGGCCCAGCGGCACGCCCCTGTCCCAGACCTCCCGCACTTCCGCATTCTTCAGCACGCCGCCGCCGATGTTGGTGACGACCGATCCCGGCGCGATCGCATTGACGCGGATTCCGAAGGGCGCCAGTTCGCGCGCAAGCTGGCGGACAAGGTGCCTGACGCCCGCCTTCGCCGGCATATAGGGCGTCGCCACGATCGGGCAGGTAATTTCCGAAGCGTTGGACGTGGTGGCGATGATCGACCCACGGCGGCCGTGCTTCTTCATCAGCCGGACCGCATGCCTCATCGTGAAGAACACGCCGTCGAGATCGACCGCCAGCGTGGTCCGCCAGTAATCGACCGGGTAGGTATCGATCTGCCCCTCCTGGGATCGTTGCCCGTCGAAGCCGATATACCCTTCTCCCATCGCCAGCCCGGCGTTGGCGAAGACGATGTCGAGCGCGCCGAACGCCGCTTCGTGCTCGTCGAACGCGCGCCGAAGATCGTCATCGTTGGAAACGTCTATCCTGGTGTGCCGCACGGCATATCCCAGCGCCGTCAGCCGCGATGCCTCGCGCTCTGCCGAAACTTCGTCCAGATCCGCGATGGTGACCGACCCGCCGCCTTCCGCCACGGCTTCGACATAAGCGAGGCCCAGTCCCGATGCGCCGCCGGTAACCAGGGCCGATTTTCCGGCCAGTGAAAAACGGTCGAGTAGCGTCATGTGTCTCTCCTGCTTGTTCGTATCGCGCCTGCCGGTTCCCGTCGCGGAACGGTCAGGCAAGCGGGGTGCGCGCCGCTTCGAGAACGGCGTTGGTCTTGCTGAAGCTGACCTCGGCCATGGTCCGGACATCCCAGTGCCGGCAATATTCGTTCATTACCTCCACGCCGACCGGGCCGTCATAGCCGGCATCCCACACCGCCCGCATGAACCCGGCGATGTCGAATTCACCATCGCCCGGGAGCAGGCGACGGTTGATGACCGAGTCCATGAAATCGACCGGACGGGCGAGCACGCCATCGTTGATCTCCACGCCGATCAGATCCGTGGGCGTGAGCTTCGCGACGATGTCGGAGAACGGCGTCGCGGTACGCAGGATATGGAGGTTGTCCAGCATGATCCCGCCGTTCGCGGCGCCCGCTCCCCTGGTCAGCGCGAGCACCAGGTCAAGCGAGGGGAGGCTGGAGAATTCGGCCGGTAGCATCTCGAACAGAACGTTTGTGCCACGATCCGCCGCCTGGGCGCACAGGATCGCGAATTCCTCGATCATCCGCTCCAACGGAACGTCGACGTTCGCCAGGTCGGAGACCTTGATATGCCGGGCGCCGATCGCTTCCGCGGCTTCGAGCAGCAAGGCGCGGGTCCGGTCCGAGGCGGCCCGGACTTCGCCCGCGCCGTACCAGTCGTTGAGCCATTCGACCTCGATATCGACGATGCCGTTGGCCCGCAGAATCGCGTTCAATTCGCCGAAACCGATGGTTTCCCGGAGATGCGCGAGATCCGCGTGCCAGAACCCCATCCCGGTGTAACCGGCCCGGGCGGCGCATTCCACCCGCTCCCCAATGTCGTGCGCGCAAACTTCCAGCCCCAGCGGCGCGGTCCCCGCCGCCAGAGTCCAGTACGATCCAAGGATATTCACTTTGCTGCGCACGACCGCATCCCCTCAATACCGGACGTTGAAGCCGATGCCCACGATCCGGGGTGCATCGTAAGTGACGTTTATGGTGCCGTCCGACAGCGTCGAGCTGTAGACCGCCGTCGCGGCGTTGGTGAGATTGTTCGCGAACACGCGAACGGTGTATTTCTTGTCAGCGGAATTCCACGCGATCGATGCGTTGAGCTTTCCATACGCCTTCTGCTTGGCGATATTGTTCGCTTCGAAGAAGTAGCTGGAGGAGTAGATTCCAGTCAGGTTGAAATCGACCGCCGAGCCGTTCTGCAGCGCGGCCGTATAGGTGGCGGACAGGTTACCCTGCACGCGGGGAGACTTGGGAATGCTGTTGCCGCTGGCATCGCCGGGGAACTGCGCCACGCCCCCGTTCGGGGACGTGAACGGCGCGTTGCTGAACTGCCGGAACTTGGCGTTGGTATAGGCAACGCTGCCCGCAAGCCGGAAGGCGGACGAAAGGCGCGCATCGAATTCGGCTTCGAGACCGTAGATCCGTGCCGAAGCACCGTTGATGATGCCGGTGGCCGCCAGGCCCACCTTCTGGACCTGGATGTTCTTGTAGTCGTAATAGAAGCCCGCGAAGTTCAGCCTGACCGTGTTGCCCATCAGGTCTGTCTTCAAACCCGCCTCGTAGGCGTTGATCGTTTCGGGCAGGAAGGCCGGGTCGGTCGAGAACTGGGTGTTGAAACCGCCGCTCTTGAAGCCGGTGTTGAACGAAACGTAACCCAGCACCTCGGGCGAGAAACGGTGGTCCAGCGCCACCCGGAACGTGGGCTTCCTGAACGAGGTTTCGGCATGGGGCGTGACGCCGAGAAGGGTCGGCGGGGTGGTCTGGCCGAAGGCGATCGCTTCGGTGCGGCCGTCGATTTCCCGGCGTTCATAGGTATAGCGCGCGCCGACCGTGAGGTTGGTCTCGGGCGCGATCGCAAGCGTTCCCTGGGCATATCCCGAAATGGATTCGGTGAGCTGGTTGCCGAAGAGAAGCACCGACTGGAACGGACCGAACAGGTTGTTCGGCGTGTCGCTGGAAAACACCTGCGACGGGTCATAGATGCCGCGCGCGCGGAAGTAATAGACGCCCGCGGTCCAGGTCAGCGCCTTGCTTTCGCCCGACGAGAGCTGCAGTTCCTGGCTGAACTGATGCTCGAGATCGCGAAGATCGCCCTGGAAGTGGGGAACGGGGGTAAAGTCGATGTCCCAGCGCAGCCGCGTCTTCGAATCCCGGTAGGCGGTGATGCTGGTCAGCGTGAGGGTGCCCAGCTCCTGCTCGACCTTCAGGCTCGCGCCCCAGTTGCGATTGTCGAGCCGGGGCACGAAATCGCCGTTAAGGTCCCATGGCCCTCCGGTATCCGTGTTCCGGCCGAGAAACGCCGGCAGGTTCGTTCCGGGGAAAACCTTTTGGCCGTTGAACGAATTGCGCATGTCGGTGAAGTCACCGATCACGGTGGCGCGGGTCTTTTCGCCAAGCTCGAACACCCACTTCGACCGCACGCTGATGTTGTGATGGTTCTTGTTGACCGGATCGCCCGTGGGCAGGTTCCTGCCCCAGCCCCGGCCCTGGGCGCTGCCCGAAACCGAAATGTCGGCGGCAATGCCGTTCGCCACCCCGCCCGCCGCATAGAAATCGCCGCGCACGGTCGCGTAGTTGTCGATGCTCGCGCCCAGCTTCAATTCGGGGTCCTGCGTCGGGTCCTTGGTAATGACCTGGATCAGGCCGCCGGTCGCGTTGCGGCCGAACAGGGTGCCTTGCGGCCCCTTGAGAACCTCGATGCGGCTGATGTTGTTGAAATCGAACAGCGCCGACGTCGACGAGGCGTAGTAAATGCCATCGACGTAGATCGACACCGGCGTTTCGATGCCCGGCCCGATCGCCGTGCTGCCCACGCCGCGCAGATAGGTGATAGCGAAGCCCACCGCGCTGGAAACGCTCAGGCTGGGAACGACTTCGCCCAGCGCCTGGACGTTTTCGATGCCGCGCTGCTCAAGCTGGGATGCCGATTGCGCCGTGACCGACAGCGGAACGTCCTGCAGCTTCTGCTCGCGCCGCTGCGCGGTGACAACGATGGCGCCGTCGTCGGTGCCGGAGCTTGCTTCTGTCTCGGCCGGAGCCCGTGCGGACGTGGCCTGGGCCATCGCCGTGCTGGAGATGCCGCAGACGAGCGATGTCGCAAGCGCGGCGCCAACGAGATTGTACCTCATTCTAGATCCCCTCCGATAACGAAGCTTGGCAATGCTTCTTGATGTCCTTGCTTAACTGTTTCTCGGCTGCGCCGCGCGACCGGCAGGGAACGAATATCCGGCCCTGAGTGCACGCGGGAGCTTCATTGCATTCGTCTTCCTCCGCGCAGAAGGACCTGCCGGATCGCGCTATGCCCCCTGAACCATCGTGGAACGCCCACCCCGAACCCGCTGGAGCAGGTACAACCCCCCGCCAAGAAACACGAGCCCGGCGCACAGCCCTGCCCGCTGGCTGGCAAATACTTGCGTCAGCACCGCGATCGACAAAGGCCCCATGAACGAGGTGGCGGTGCCCGACAGGGCATAGATGCCGAACAGCTCGTTCATGGCATCGCGCGGCGCAAGCTTGGCCAGCATCGTCCGGCTGGAAACCAGGCCGGAGGTCACGAAGAACGCGGCCAACCCCTCTGCAACGAAGAAAGCCTTGTCCGCTGCGCGTGGGAACAACCCCCCGGTGACATGGGGATCGGTCGCCACGAACAGCACTGTATCGGGACCGATCGTCACCAGCAGGAGGTTGGCGAAGATGCACCCTACGATGCTGATCTTCAGGGATGCCTTGGAACCCAGCCGATCGTCGAGGAAGCCGCCGAGCATCGAACCGCCGACGGCTACCACGCTCAGGATCAGGCCCATCGCCGAGAGCTGCACGCCCGTCCATCCGAGCACGCCTGCTCCCACCACGCCCATGAACATCATCAGCACGATGAAGCCTTCGTTGAAGACCATCCGGGCGATCAGATAGCGCCCGACATCGGGCACGGTGCGGAGCCGGACGACGGCGGTGCGCAGCCTTCCCAGCCCTTGCGAGATGACGGCTCCCAAAGGCGCGCCGCTGGCGGCGGCATCGGGAACCCTGAACAGGATCGGCAGCGAAAAGACCAGCCACCAGCCCGCAACCACCACGGGCGTCATCCGCTCGACGAGGAAATTTCCCTCCCCCGGAGCGATCGCGTAGTCCGCGAGCATATAGGTGCCGAACAGCAGGATGCCGGCGGCGTTGGCCAGGGCATAGGCAAGGCCGCTGACCGATCCGAAGCGGCTTGGCACCGAAACCTGCGCCAGCAGCGCGTTGTAGAAGATCGAGGACAGTTCATAACAGATGTTGGCGACCACCAGCGCCGCCGCGATCAACCATACGCCCGTGCCCATGCCCGGCCGCGCCAGGGCAAGCAGTGCCGATGCGGGAACGGCGACCGCGATGCACGCCGCAAGGAACGGTTTGCGCCGGCCGCCGGCGTCGGCGATCGTGCCGAGCACCGGCGCCGAGAGAGCGACAAAGACAGCCGCCGTCGAGAGGATGTACCCCCATATGGCCTGCCCCTGCACCGGGTCGGCGATCACATGGTTGGCAAAGTAGGCCGAGAAAACATAGATGTTGATGAGCACGTAGAACGGATTGCGCGCGCATTCGTAAAGCGCCCAGGCAAGCTTGCCGCGCTTGCCTTCCGTCCCGACCGATGCACCCTGGGCGGTTGCGGTCGCACTCCCCCCATCAATCACGGACGAGCCCCTCGTCAGGCAGATCCGCGAAGCCCGACAGGTTATGCACTTTCGACAACGCAAACAGCCTGGCCGACTTCGGCAATGCCATCTTCTTCCACAAGGATTTCGATCATCGTGCCATCGCCCGTCGCTTCGACGACCTGCGTAACCTTCTCGGTTTCCATCTCGTAGAGCGGATCACCCTCCTTGATGGCATCGCCTGGCTGCTTGTGCCACTTCACGATCGTGGCTTCTTCCATGTTCATGCCATATCGCGGCAGCTTGAGCTTGATCTTCATGCGAAACTCTTCTGGTCGGCGTTGACGATCGACAGGACCGTTGCAACGATCTTCTCGGGATTGGGGAAAATGGCGGATTCCGCATTGCCGGCGTAGGGCATGGACACGTTCGGCACCGTCACGCGCTTGATCGGGGCCTTGAGTGCGTGAAAGCACCTGTCCGCCATCAGCCCGGCAATGTACGACGCCGCGCCGCAGCGATCCTTCGCCTCGTCGACCAGTACCAGCCGCCCCGTCTTGCTGACCGACGCGGCGATGCCGTCCTCGTCGAAAGGCACCAGCGTGCGAGGATCGATCACCTCCGCCGAAATGCCTATCTCCTCCAGATCGCGCGCGGCCTTGAGCGCCGGCCGCACCATCGTGCCGATGGCGCAGATCGTCACATCCTGGCCTTCGCGCGGCACGGCGGCCTTGCCGAACGGAACAAGATAGTCACCATCCGGCACTTCCCCGCTGTCGCCGCCACGGCCACTCGCCTCAAGGAAGAACGTCGGGTTGTTTCCACGGATCGCCGTGGTCAGCAGCCCCTTGGCATCGGCCGGCGTCGCCGGCGTTGCCACGTTGACGCCGCCAATGTTCATCAGGGTCGGATAGGGCGTGTCCGAATGCTGCGCCGCCAGCGATCGACCGCCGCCATAGCCCGCAATCACGGTGATCGGCAGGTTCATCTGGCCGCCGGTCATCATCCTCAGCTTGGCCATCTGGTGCGCGATCGCATCCATGCCGGTGTAGATGAAGTTGCCGAACATCAGGTGGAGAATGACGCGGCGACCGGCTGCGGCCGCACCCACAGCCATGCCCGTCAGCGAGTTCTCGCAGATGGGCGTGTTGTATACCCTTTCCGGCCCGAACCGGGCGAATACCTCGCGCGTGTCACCAAAGATCGCCAGTTCGACATCTTCGCCGAAGAGAATGATGTTCTTGTCCCGCTCCATCTCGTCGAGCAGGACCTGGTTGATCGCCTGAATGTACCGTTGCCTGGCCATGTGCATGAACTCCCTAGGCGCGCTGGCCGGAAAAGGTGATGTCGAAGACCAGCTCGGGATCGGCGTCCTCGCTATCGAGCGCGTACCGGACGGCCTCGTCGACCTGCCCGATCACTTGCGCGTCGAGTTCCTCCAGTTCCTCCGCGGTGGCCGCACCTTCCTGGATCAGCCGGGCCGCGAAGCGAAGGATCGGGTCCTTGTCCGGCGCCTTCCACACCTCGATCTCGTCCTGCGTGCGGTAGGAATATCCGCCGAGGAACGCATCCTCTGCTTCGAGATGCCCGCGTATCCGGTAAGTCAGGGTTTCGATGAACGTGGAGCCGCCACCGGATTTCGCCCGATCGACCGCTTCCTTCATCGCCGCCTGCACGGCAAGAACGTCGTTCCCGTCCACCGTGATCGTCGGCAGGCCGACCGCCCTGGCGCGATCGGTGAACTCGCCCGCGGTGACCTTTCTGGTAATGGTGAACTCGGACAGCCCGTTGTTCTCCAGAACCCAGATAACCGGGAACGACCACACCGCGCTCATGTTCAGGGATTCCATCAGCACGCCCTGATTTGCCGCGCCATCGCCGAACAGACAGACCGCAACCTTTTTCTCGCCCGCCACCTTGATGCCCATCGCGGCACCGGCGGCGATGGCGATGCCGCCGCCGACGATGCCGTTTGCGCCAAGAATACCCTTGCTCACGTCGGCAACGTGCATCGATCCGCCCATGCCCTTGCAGATGCCGGTGCGCTTGCCCCACAGTTCCGCAAACATCGCCTTGAGATCGCCGCCCTTGGCAAGAAAATGGCCATGCCCGCGGTGCGTGCTGGTAATGAAATCGGTGTCTTCAAGGACCGAGCAAACGCCGACGCCCGAGGCTTCCTGGCCGATATACAGGTGCACACCACCCGGCAGATTGCCCGCCTGAGCCTCCTTGCCAAGGCGCTCTTCGGCGCGCCGGATCAAGAGCATGCGTTCATACAGCTCCATCCACTCGGCGCGCTTTGCCTCATCCACGTTCGAAAGCTGGCTCAAGGCACTCTCCATCCGCTCTCACCGGGCGTCCCTGCGGGGCTCGCCCGATCGGCCATTTCACGCCGGCGCAATTACGCCGAGCGTTGTTGGAGCTAGAGCTACCCCCTGCCCTTTCGCCATGCGCGGACGCCCGCGCACTAAAAAACGGCTATGAGTGCACCGGCAGACGCAAGGGCTAAACGGCGCTGTCCATATCTGGCAGGCCCTTTGCGGCTATCGGCCGCGAACGGAGAACCAAAGGAATGAAAGCCGCCATCTTTCAAGGCTTGCGTCAGCCGCTGGCCGTCGCGACCGTGGCCGATCCGGAACCCGGCAAAGGCGAGGTCGTGGTCAAGGTCGGACGCTGCGGAATCTGTGGCAGCGATCTGCACATGGCCGAAGACGCTGCCTATGGCTGCAGCCCCGGCGACATTTTCGGTCACGAATTCGCGGGCGAAATCGCGGAAGTGGGCAAGGACGTGACCGGTCTCCGAACGGGCGATCTGGTTTCGGTCATTCCGCTGATGAGTTGCGGCAAGTGCGACCATTGCCGCCGCGGCGCCGTTCAGTGGTGCGAAGCCTTCGCGTTGCAGGGGGGCGGATATGCCGAATATGCCAAGGCGCGGGTGAACCAGTGCGTCAAGCTGGGGGCGGACGTCAGCCTGGCGGATGGGGCGCTCGTCGAACCTCTTGCCGTCGCGCTGCACGGGCTCAACCGTTCCGGCTTCCAGCCGGGCGACAAGGTGCTCATACTGGGTGCGGGACCGATTGGGCTGGCGCTGGCGTTTTGGGCAAACCAACGCGGCGCATCCCGCGTGGTGGTGCAGGATGTCACGCCTTTCCAGCAGGAGCGCGCCCTCGGAATGGGGGCGGACGCCTTCATCGTCGATCTTGCCGATCCGGTTGGAAGCGCGGAGCGGGCGCTTGGCGGAAAGGCGGACATCGTGTTCGAATGCGTCGGCATCCCTGGGCTGATCAATCAGGCATCCAACCAGGTGAAGCCGCAGGGCACCGTTCTTCTGCTCGGGTTGTGCGCCAAGCCCGACCCGATCAACACGTTCGCCATGCTGGCAAAGGAAGTCAGCCTTGTCACATCGGCGTTCTTCACGGTGCCCGAGTACGAGGCGTCACTGGCCGCACTCGACAGTGGCGCAGCCGAACCGCGCCTGATGATAACGGGAACGGTCACCCTGGATGACGTGCCCGCGATGTTTGAAAGCCTGAAGCGTCGATCCGGCCATTGCAAGGTTATGATTTCTCCCTGGTGAGCTAATTCAGCAACCTCCCCATTTCCGGATGTGATGGCCTCTTGGTCGGGGCGCCGGAGCCGGCCATACGTTCACACCGGCCGCTCAAAAGCTACAATCTTGTCGTTCCAGAGCGGGATGCCGAACGGCAGATTGGTAGCAGCGCACATCTGTGCGGCTGGCCGATCAACGCCGTGGATTTGCCGAGAATGGGGCAACAGCTGCAAACCGCTTTTCCAGCTGACAATTACTCGGCCGGAGCGCCCGCAACGGGGAGTTCGATGCGAAAAGTGCTTCCCACGCCCGGCGCGCTGTTGACCAGGGTGACCTCGCCAGAGTGGAGTTCGACCAGCTGGCGGACCAAGGCGAGACCGATGCCGAGACCATCCCGAGCCGCGCGCGACGTCCCGTCAATCTGCCTGAACAGCTCGAAGATGTGTTCCTGGGCCTCGATCGGGATCCCGATGCCGGTATCACTGACCTCAATGCGTGCGCTATCCTCGAACCGTCTGGCCGTCATCCTAATCTGTCCCGGCTCAGGCGTGTACCGGGCAGCGTTGCTGACGAGGTTGATGACGGCTTGGGCGATCCGTACTTCGTCTCCGTGTATCCAGATCGGCTCTGGCGGGATGTCGGCAACCAGCGTGTGACCGTCCGCGTCGAGCAAGGACTGGCACGATTCGACAACGTAGCGGAGCGCATCCTGCAGTACGAAGGGCTTGATCTTCAGGGAAATCTTGCCCTCGTTGATCCTGGCGATGTTCAGCAGGTCTTCGACAAGCCGGGTCAGATGGTTGAGGCTTCGCTGCATCTGATCGCGGATGTCCTGCTTGGGCCCGCTGTCGTCGCGCTTGCCCAACAGGTTCAACCCGGCGTTCAAGGCTGCGATCGGGTTGCGCAACTCGTGGCCCAGGATGGCAAGGAAGCGATCCTTGTGCTGGTCGGCAAGCTGGAGCGCAGAGGTCAATACTTCGAGCTTGTCGCGCTGGCGCGCAATGCGCCGTTGCTGGGTGTGGAGGTCGAAGAACACGGCGGCCTTCGAACGCAAGATGTCAGGCTCGATCGGCTTCTGGATGAAGTCGACCGCGCCGGCCTCGTAGCCGCGAAAGCGGCGCTGGTGATCCGCGGTGCCGGCGGTGAGGAAAATGATCGGAATATGGCGCGTGCGCTCGCTCCCCCGCATGAACTCCGCCAGCTGGAACCCGTCCATTTCCGGCATCTGAACATCGAGCAGCGCCAGCGCGATGTCGTGCACCAGCAGCAATTCGAGGGCTTCCTCGCCACTTGCCGCCTTGTGGCAGACCAGACCGTCCCGCTGAAGCAGCGCTTCGAGCGCGAGCAGGTTCTCTGGCAGGTCGTCGACCAGAAGGAAGTGGACCGGCTCGCCCATTTCGGTGTCGTCTGTGCGGTTCATGCGGAGACCAGACCGGCTAGAAACGCCGTAATGCCATCAAGCGTTTCCACTCGGGCATCGGGGCAAAGAGCCAGCGCCGCCGCCGGCATGGCCCCGGACATGGCGCTTTGCGGGTCCTCCACCAACGCGATGCCGCCGGCGGCGGTTACCGCGCGCAGGCCTTCGGCGCCATCGTGATTGGAGCCTGTGAGCACGATGGCGGCCAGCTCGTGTCCGTAGGCTTCGGCCGCGCTCTCCAGAAGGACGTCGATCGCGGGGCGGCTGTAGTTGACCGGCTCGTCGGACGACAGCGCAAGCGTGCGGTCCTTTTCCACCAGCAAATGGTAGTCGGACGGCGCGAAGTAGACCGTGCCCGGCTTGAGTGGCTCCTTGTCCTCGGCCTCCTTGACGTCCAGCGCGCAGCGCTTCTTCAGCAGCGGCACGAGCATGTTGTCGCGATCCGGGGGGACGTGCACCACGATCATGACCGGAACGGGCAACGCGGCCGGCAGCGGCGGCAGGATGTGCAGCAGCGCCTGAACCGCGCCGGCAGAGGCGCCGATGGCCACGGCGCTGACCTTCGCGGCGGTCATCCTTCTGCCCTCTGGTAGATTTTTTCCTCCGGCACGAACGGCGAAAACGATGCGGCATGGCGCGTGAAGCGCAGGCTTTCCTTGGAGCCGAGGCCAAGGAAGCCTTTGCGCGCCAGCGAATCGCGGAACAGCGCAACGACCCGGTCCTGCAATTCGCGATCGAAATAGATCAGCACGTTGCGGCAGGAGATGAGCTGCATCTCGCCGAACGAGGAATCCGTGACAAGGCTGTGGTCGGAGAACACGACCCGCTCGCGCAGGGTCTTGTCGAAGATTACGCCGCCGTGGGCCGCGCGATAATAGTCGGAAAGAGAGGTGCGTGCGCCCGATTTCTGATGGTTGGCGGTGTACCCCCTTATCTGATCGAGTGGGTAAACCGCCTTCTCCGCAGCATCGAGCGCATCGGGGTTGATGTCGGTCGCATAGAACAGGGTGCGGTCGTACAAGCCCTCCTCGCGGAAAAGGATGGCCAGCGAATAGAGCTCCTCGCCGCGGCTGCACCCCGCCACCCACACCTTGAGCGAAGGATACGTGGCGAGGTGTGGCAAGACCCGTTGTCGCAGTGCGCGAAAATAGGATGGGTCACGGAACATTTCGCTCACCTGTACGGTCAGGTAGTTGAGCAGCCGCGGCAGCACGCTTTCGTCGTGTAGCACTGCCTCCTGAATGGCAGACAGGCTGGTGTAGCCGAGCTGGACCCGCGCCTGTACCAGCCGTCGCTTGATCGAGGCCTGGGCGTAGTGGCGAAAATCATAGTGATAGCGCCGGTGCAGCGCTTCCAGAAACAGCTGGATTTCGATGTCCTCGATCTCGTCGCCCGCCGTCATGGGATCACCGGGGCATCCACACGCGGACAAGGCTGAGCAGCTTGTCCACGTCGATCGGCTTCGCCATGTAGTCGTTCGCCCCTGCCGCCAGGCACTTTTCCTGGTCGTCCGGCATCGCCTTTGCCGTCAGCATCACGATCGGCAGGTTCTTCCAGCGCGGATCGCCGCGAATTTCCCGCGCCGCCGAGAGCCCGTCCATCACCGGCATCATCACGTCCATCAGAACGAGATCGATCGCGTCGGCCGCGTGGGCGGCACTGGCATCGAGCGCCTCGATCGCTTCGCGTCCGTTACGCGCAATCGCGATCTTCGCGCCGCGCGGCTCCAGCACACTGCTCAGTGAGTAGACGTTTCGCACATCGTCTTCGACGATCAAGATCCGCCGGCCTTCCAGCACCGCGTCGCGGAAGCGGGCCTTCTGCAGCATGCGCTGCTGTTCCGGCGGTAGCTCGGAAACCACCTTGTGCAGGAAGAGGGTTACCTCGTCGAGCAACCGCTCGGGCGACTTGGCGCCCTTGATGATGATCGAGCTGGACAAACGCCGCAGCCGCTGTTCCTCCTCAGCCGACAGATCGTGCCCGGTGTAGACGATCACGGGCGGGAAGCTTTTCTCCTCGTTGCGACTCAGGATCTCGAGCAGCTCCATCCCTGACCGGTCCGGCAAGGTCAGGTCGAGCACCATGCAATCGAACGTCTGCTGGTCGAGCTTTTCAAGACATTCGGCAGCCGTACCCACTCCGACCGTCTCGACATCGCCGGTCCACAGCAACCTGCTCACCGCATCCCGCTGCACCGCGTCGTCCTCGACGATCAGCACCCGGCGCAGCCGGGTCGCCAACTGGTCCTGGAGCTTGCCCAGCACATCGGCGAGGTCTTCCCGGCGGATCGGCTTGACATGGTAGCCGACCGCACCAAGCGCCAGCGCCGTTTGCGCGTGATCGCTGGCCGAGATCACGTGGATCGGGATGTGTCGCGTCTGGTCTTCGTGCTTGAGCCGGTCAAGCACGGTCAGCCCGGACTGGTCCGGCAGGCCGAGATCAAGCACGATGGCGCTCGGCCGATGCAGGTCGGCCAGATGGATCGCCTCTTCCGCGCTGCCAGCCACTATGCACTGGAAGTTCATTTCCTGGGAGAGGTCGCGCACGATCTGGGCGAACGGCACGTCGTCCTCCACCACCAGCAAAAGCCGTCGGCTCCGGTCCAGCCTGTCGCGATCGTCCGCCACCGCGTTCGATACCCGCCGCGGGGCAAGACGGGGAGCATCCGGCGTCATCGCGGCGGCGTCCGCAGTCTGCGGCGTGGTCGGGAGTGCCGCAGCGGGAACGACGGCAGCGGCATCATAGAACTCGGGCAGGGTCAGCGTGAACGTGCTGCCCTTGCCCACCGTGCTGACCAGCGCGATCGTGCCGCCCAGCAGCCGCGCCAGTTCGCGCGAGATCGACAGACCAAGCCCGGTCCCGCCGTATTTGCGGCTGATCGCGCTGTCGGCCTGCTGGAAGGCGCCGAAAATCGCCTCTTGCTGTTCGGGAGAAATGCCGATCCCGGTGTCGGTAACCGCAAAGGCGACCTGCCCTTCGCCGGCCGGTGCGATTTCCAGGCGGACAGTGCCGCTCTCGGTGAACTTGAAGGCGTTGGACAGCAGGTTGCGCAGGACTTGCTCCAGACGCAGCCGGTCAGTCTCGATCGCGGCCGGCACGCCGGGCCGTACCACCAGTTCCAGCTCGACGCCGCGCTGATCCGCCACCGGTGCGAAAATCTGCCTGAGATCGCCGACCAGCCGTTGGAGCGCCAACGGTTCGGACTGGATCTTCACGTGCCCCGCCTCGATCTTCGAGAGATCAAGAATATCGTTGATCAGCATGAGCAGGTCATTGCCCGAAGACTGGATCGTCCGCGCGAACTGGACCTGATCGGGCGATAGGTTGCCATCGGCATTGTCGCCCAGAAGCTTTGACAGGATCAGCAGCGAATTGAGCGGAGTGCGCAATTCATGGCTCATGTTGGCAAGAAAATCGGACTTGTACTGACTTGCCTGCGCCAGTTCCTGCGCCTTGCTTTCCAGCGATGCGGCGGATTGCTCCAGCAAGGTGCGCTGCATCTCCAGCCTTTGGGCCTGTTCTTCCAGTTCGCTGTTGGTCTGCTCGAGCTCCACCTGCTGCTGTTCGAGGCGAACCTGCGATTCTTTCAGGGCACGCCCCTGCTCCTCCAGCTCTTCGTTCGACACGCGGAGCTCTTCGCTTTGCGCCTGAAGCTCGGCCTTCTGCCGCTGGGTCTCTTCCAGCGCATCCTGCAGACGGGTCCGAAAGCGGGCTGATCGCAAGGCAATACCCAGACTATCCGCGGATCCAGCCAGAAACTCGAGCGTACGCGCCGGCACTGGATCGAGGAAGCCCAGCTCGATCACGCCGTTGACCAGGCCGTCCGCAGTCGTAGGGGCGATCACCAGATGACGGGGCTGCGAGCGCCCGAACGCTGATCCGATGGTAAGGTAGTCGTCGGGCAGGTCGTTGATGACCATTGGCGCGCCCGAATTTGCCACCTGGCCAAGCAGCCCGTCGCCGAGGGAAAAACTGCGGGGCATTGCGCCGTCTGCCGGCACGCCCAGCGTTGCAACGCGTCGGAAATGGCCACCATCTCCCTTGAACAGGGCACCGGCCTGAAAGCCGAGATAGGCGGCCAGGAATGCCAGCGCTTCCTCACCGATCTGTTCGACGCCCTTGTCGCCACGGATCACATCGGCGAGTTCCAGCTGGCCAGCGCGCAGCCATTCCTGCCGCGCCTTGATTGCTGCGTTGCGCTGAACAATCAGGAAAATGGCGATGGTCAGGATCGAACCGATCAGCCCAGCTATGATGCTGCTGCTGACCGCCCCGCGGGATGCGGATGCCATCTCCTCCAGCCGCAAAGAGCGCTGCCGAACTTCCTCGGTGTTCATGACTTCGATCTGCCGCCGGATCGCGGCCATTTCCTGCTGCCCCACGTCCGTGGAAACGGCCGCGACCGCCGGTCCGAACCCTTTGGTCTGGCGCAGTTCTATGGTCCGTGTAAGCTCGGCCAGCTTTGCGATCACATGCGGGCGCAAATCCCGCAAGTTGTTGGATTGCACCGGGTCGTTGACCGTCAAATCCTGTACCGCATCAAGCCGGTCACGGACGTCGGACACGGCCTGATGGTAGGGCTGCAGGTAGGTCTCCTTGCCTGTCAGGATATAGCCGCGCTGGCCGGTTTCGGCATCCTGCAGCGTGGAGAGGAGGCGGTTAAGCGCCACCAGCATATTGTGCGTGTCGCGTACCGAAGCGTCGGCGTTACCGACCGCCTGGATGTTCGAATAGGATACGTAGCTGCTCGCGGCGAAGAACGCCAACCCAGCGATGAGGCCGATGAGAGTCCCGATGCGGACACGAATGGCGTCGGGCCCACGCATCAAGGCATCCTCACAGCGGCAACGAGTTCGGGAAGATGCCCGACAAGACAATCAGGTTTGGTGATCGAAGCCCCCTAGGATCGCGTTGCAAGCGAGGCCGCTGCAACGCGCCCGCGAACAACAACCATTTCACGTCCGCGGGATTACGCTCAATTTACCAAAAGGTTCCAAGCGCGGCAGCCGCCATGGTGCAGAACCGCGCGAACCATCATGCGATCGGACGAACAGGACCGCAGATGCCGCTGATGCTCTGTCACGTGCGTCGAACAGCGTGATCAGCATCAAGCGCAAAAGGCGAGGCATGGTTGAACAAACCGGCCCTTCCCTTGTCCGCTTGCGATCCACGCATACGGGCGTTCAGGCTTTCGACGTTGAAACAGCATGACGATATTCGTCTGAACTCTCGTCCAGAAAGACATACAGCGCGGCGATCTTGCCGTCTTTGACGATGATCACATCCCAGCCTGTGTAGGCCGGCACTTCGCCAGCCGGACCCGATCCCCAGGCCAGGCGCCCCGCATCGTGCAGCACCTGAGGCGCACCATGCGGCGTGTAAACGAAATCGGGATGGGTGGCGCGCAGGGCGCCGGCAAAGCTGTCGATGGCTGCGTGACCGGTTATGATCCCGGGCGGGGCGTAGAGCATTCCGTCTTCGGCCCACAGCTCGGCGATCACGGCACGGCGGCGAGCATCATCGCCTTCGCCAAAGACCTCCTGAAGATTGCGGTCGAGCAGGTCGCGGATACGGTCGGCGTTCTCGATACATTGGGTCATGGTTGTTTTTCCTTGATGGGATGGTCGAGCACGCGAACGGCGTCGCTGTGATCGCGACGCCGTCCTGCGTATCGGGTCATATCTGCGCCATGCCGCCATCGACGAAGAGTTCGATGCCGTTCACATAGCTCGCCTGGTCCGAGGCAAGGAACAGCACGGCCTTGGCGATCTCCTCGGGCTGGCCAACGCGGCCGAGCGGCACCTGCCCCGCCATGAAATCGAGCAGCCCCTGCTGGGCGGCTGCATCGGGGCCCGCCAGTTCGACAAGGCCCGCCGTCTCGATCGGCCCGGGGCTAACCGCGTTGACGCGGATCTTGCGATCCTTGAGGTCAAGAATCCAGCTGCGGGCAAAGTTGCGCACTGCCGCCTTGGTCGCCGAATAGACGCTGAAGGCCGCCGTGCCGGTAATCGCCGTGACCGAGCTGGTGAGGATCACCGAAGCACCATCGCGCAGCAAGGGTAGCGCCTTCTGCACCGTGAACAGCACGCCCTTCACATTGGTGTCGAAGGTCTGCTGATAATGCTCCTCGCTGATGGCGCCCAGCGGCGCGAAGCCGCCACCGCCGGCATTGGCGAAGATCACGTCGATCTGGGCGTGCTGCTGCTGGACGGCGTCATACAGGCGGTCGATATCCGACAAATTCGCCATATCACCGCGCACGCCCGTCACCCGGCCGCCGATGGTTTTCACGGCCGCATCCAGGGCGTCCTGACGGCGGCCGGTGATGAACACCGAGGCGCCCGCCGCCGCAAAGGCTCGCGCCGTGGCAAGCCCGATTCCCGATGTGCCGCCGGTGACGACCACCACCTTGTTGTTGAAGTCCTGTGTCATGTTGCATTCTCCTGCTGGGCCATGTGGCGCGAAGCCGCGCCGGCGAGAGAGGAGATGCGCCCGGAACGATCTTGGCTGTAGTCGGCAAAAATGATACTTATCGTTCCACATAGGGAACGATGATGCGCGAAGACCTCAACGACTACGCCTATTTTGCCGAGGTCGTGGCGCATCGCGGTTTCGCCGCCGCCGGTCGCGCCCTGCGCGAGCCCAAGTCGAAACTCAGCCGGCGCATCGCGGCGCTGGAGACGCGGCTGGGCGTGCGGTTGATCGAGCGGTCCAGCCGCCGCTTTCGCGTCACGGATGTCGGGCAGGCGTTCTATGAACGCTGTCGCGCGATGATCGTCGAGGCGGAACAGGCCGCCGCGCTCGTGGCCGAGGCACAGGCCGAACCGCATGGGCGCGTGCGCTTCAGTTGCCCCACGGGGCTGGTCGAAATCCTGTCAGGCATCCTGCCGGGGTTTATGGCCCGCTACCCGCGCGTGCGCCTGCAACTGATCGCCACCGATCGCGCGGTCGACTTGATCGAGGAGCGCATCGACCTTGCCCTGCGCGTGCGGGTGGCACTGACGAGCGATGCGGCACTGACCATGCGCTCGCTGGGCACTTCGGCGCGCATCCTGGTGGCCAGTCCGCAAATGGCCGGGCGCATCGGCGGCGATCTGGCCGCGCTGGCCAGCCTGCCCACGCTCGGCACGTCCGACGAGATCGGCGAAGTCGAATGGCAACTGGAGCGGGCGGATGGCGCGACCCATCGCCTGCGCCACGAACCGCGGATGACGTGCAGCGACTTCACGGCCGTTCGGGCGGCCGCCATCGATGATCTGGGCGTTGCGCTGCTGCCCGATCATGTCTGCGCGGAGGCTCTGCGGCAGGGCCTGCTGGTGCATATCCTGCCCGAATGGCGTGCGCAGCTTGGCATCGTCCATCTTGTCTTCACCACAAGGCGCGGCCTGCCACCCGCCGTGCGGGCGTTGATCGACCATCTCGCGGCGACCTTTCCGAAGTAAGGAATCGCTCCCATAACTGACGTTTACGGCATCTGATCGCATCGTCCAAAGCGGCCTTCCGTTCAGGGGGATGCCCCTTCGCCGCGCCGCACCTGGCAAGAGCTTTGCCGTCGCAGCGTTAGACTGGATCGCCCAGCGTGCCTGGCCTGGCAATGTGCGCGAACTGCGTGCAGCGGTGGAATGTGCGGCGGCCTTGGCGCAAGGCGCTGCGATCAGCGTCGAGGATCTGGCCTTTGCCACAGGTGAAACCGCACCTATCACGCTGCCTCCCGCAAATACGACGCTGGAAGAGGAGGTGACCGCGTTGGAGCGGCGTCGGATTCTCGAGGCGCTCGAGCGCAACGGTCATAACCATACCCATACAGCCCGCGATCTCGGCCTCTCGCGGGTCGGTCTGCTCAAGAAAGTGGACCGCATGGGATTGCGATAACCGCCGCGATATCCGACGTTCCGAACATCCTTTGCGTTCGGCTAAGGCAGCCGCTCGTTCATTCGCGCAATCGTAAGCGGGGTTCCGGCGGCACCGTCCGAGATGTCGTGACCGGCGCTGATGGGGGTGAATGGACACCGTCAGGCTCGCGATTGCGAACCATTCCATTGCTCCTTCCTGGTCCAGACCATGGTGGTCGATGGGTCTGTCAAAAAGCGGGGCGGATCAGGCCATACCAGTGTCCAGATTGGAGACGGACGCCTGAGAGCCGATAGTGGTCGCGCACGGCTGTGCGCGCGGCAGGAAGCTAGCGCTCGAAGATGGCCTGAGCTTCTGGAAGGAGATTCCTCATGGTGCAGCTGTCCCGCTCGGGCGGTTCCCCGTCCATCCCCGCGTCGTTCTTCGGCATAGTTCTGGGGCTTACTGGCCTGTCTAACGCTTGGCGTGCGGCCCACGCCGTATGGGGCCTGCCGGTGACTGTCGCGGACGGGATCCTTGTCGTGGCGTTCGCCGCGTGGCTGTCGGTGAGCGGCCTGTACGCTCTAAAGTGGGTGTGGGCACCGGCTTCTGCTGCCCAGGAGGCCGAACATCCGGTGCAGTGCTGCTTTATAGGGCTGGCTGGCGTGAGCACGCTGTTGATCGCACAAGGATTTCTGACGGTGTCGCGGACGTTGGCGGTCGTTCTTTTCATTCTCGGGGCCAGTTTCACTTTGTTGTTCGCACTCTGGCGCACCGGCATCCTGTGGCGCGGCGGGCGCAGCGATGCCGCGACGACGCCGGTGCTCTATCTTCCGATGGTTGCCGGCGGCTTCGTGACCGGGACGGTCGCTGCCGCATTGGGGTGGCGGGAGTGGGGGCAGATTGCGTTCGGCGCGGGGTTCTTCACGTGGCTCGCGGTGGAATCCGTCCTGCTGCTGCGCCTCTACACAGCTGAGCCGATGCCGGCTCCGATCCGTCCGACACTCGGCATCCAGCTCGCACCGCCGGCAGTCGGGGCGGTCAGCTATCTCGCGGTCGGTCCTGGCGCTCCTGACCTCGTGGCGCACATGTTGATCGGATACGGCATTCTTCAAGCGATGTTGCTCTTGCGCCTGTCACGATGGATCGCGGAGCAGCCTTTCGGCCCCAGTTACTGGGCTTTCACCTTCGGAGCGACGGCGCTTGCCGGAGCCATGGTCAAGCTGACGCCAGCCGATTCAGGAGGTGCCATCGCTATTCTCGCTCCTGTCGTCTTCGTTTTGGCCAACATCCTTGTTATCGCCATCGCCATCGGCACGCTGGTCTTGCTGATGCGCGGACGTCTGCTGCCGAGCCCTCAGCCGGTCGCGCAGTCCCCAAGCGTGAACTGACAATCACCTACCCCCGGCAGGGCGGGCCCTACCGAAGTGTGGATCCGGCCCGTCGAGCGTCCAATAGTTCGTCCGAGCGCGTCTTGCGAAAGTCCTGCCATCGAGTTCCGGCGCCGGATGCGCCGACAACATGCAGGGAAGTACGATCATGCGTCTCGGACAAAATACACGGCTGATGCTTTCGGCGGCGGGCGTTCTCTCGGTCTCAAGCATGACCTTTGCGCAGACGGCACCGACACCGGTGCTGCCGATCGTTCGGGGCGATTACCGGCTCGCCACCTATGGAGAGACGATCGACAAGCTGGTTGCCGACTTCATCGAGAAACACAAGCTTCCGGGACTGTCGATGGCGATCGTTCAGGCGCCCTACATTCCCCGGTCGGCGGGTTATGGGAAGGCGAGCCTCGACCTCGATGAGCTCGCATCGACCAAGACGATGTGGAACATCGGACCCATAACGCAGGCGTTCACGGCCGTCGCGGTGATGCAGTTGAAGGAAGCGGGCAAGCTCAACCTCAGCGACCCCATCTCACGACACGTGCCAGGCCTGCCTGCCGCATGGCAGCGCATCACGATCCTGCAACTCATGCAGCACAGTTCCGGCATTGCTGACTACAGAGTCCACCTCGACGACGCGAAGCAATATAGGCCGACGGAGCTTTTGGATCTTGTTCGCGCTGAACCGCTCCGTTTCAAGAGCGGTACGCAAGTCGCGTTGAGCGCAACGGATGCGGCCTTGCTCGCGCTCGCGATCGAGCACGCGGGCGGCATGCCCTATCGCGAATTCGTTCGACGTCATCAGATCGACCCGATGCACCTCGATAGCACGATGTTCGCCGATGAGTTCGCGGCAAAGGCGAAGATCGACCGGCCTGCGTCCCATCCGGGCGACAATCAGCATTCGCGCTTCAAGGCCGAGGAACCCTTCATCAACCCGGTCGAACCGGCGACCGGTTACCGCATCGTCGGGGGGCAGGCGATGCGCGTGACCCCGGAGGCGTCGTCGAACCTGTTCGGCTTCGGCGATCTATGGTCGTCCGCCGAAGACATCAGCAAGTGGGACATTGGCCTTGCCGGCTCGGTTTTGATCAAGGAGCTGGGCGATCGCGACGTAATATACATGCCGACCAGGCTCGCTAATGGAACCGTCGTTCCGGCGATGCTGGGCTGGGAATTCACGCATCATCCGGGCTTCATGGAGATCAAGGGCGATTCCCCGGGATTCAGTTCCTATCTCAGCCGCTTCACGGCTTCCGATGAACTCGTGTGCGTGACCTTGCTGACGAACAAGGAGGGCGTCGACTTTACTGTCCTCGCCCGTCAGATCGCTCAGGCATACAAGTCCGACCTCGGACCGGGCGTGGATCAGGCGCAGATGGTCGTCCAGGAAAGCAAGTACGGTCCGGCCGAGACGGTCTCGCGGATCCGGAACGCGCTCACCGACGCAAAGGTGCCGGTGTTCGCAACCGTCGACCACGCCGCAAACGCGCAAAGTGCGGATCTCCAGCTTCGTCCGACGACAGTCATCACGTTCGGGAATCCCAAGGTCGGAACAAAGCTCATGAACAAGATCCAGGCGATCGGCCTCGATCTGCCGCTGCGAATGCTCGTCTGGGAGGATGCCCGCGGTCGCACCTGGGTCGGTTATTCAAACCTCGACACACTCGCGGCCCGCTACGGGATCGAAGACCCTGCCACGATCGGGGCGATGTCGATGTTCATGGACGGTGTCGCCCGACGGGCGGCGAACGTCTACGCTTACTGAGGTGACGGCGATGCTGGAACAATCGCTCGATCGGCGCCGGGCTTTCGCCGTCCTGGGAGGCACAGCCGCGCTTGCGGCACTTCCCGGGGCGAGTCTTGCTCAAGATGCCATGCGGCGACCAGATGCGGTGGCCTCCGGGGCTGGCGCATTGGCGGACCTCGCCCGCAGGCTCGCCGCCGCACCGAGGCGACGAGGTTTCGACAAAGTCCCTTTCATGATCGACCGCGCAGACCTCTGGGATCATGAGGCTTCGGAAATCCTGTTAGCCTTCCGGGGTGACAGGAAGCAGATGTGGGAGGCGTCGGATATTTCTTCGGCTTGGCTGAACCTGATGCGGGAATCTCTGAATGGTCAGGTATTCGCCCACCGGCATCCGGATTTCCTCGCGGTCGCGGCGGTGCACGGGACAGCGCATCTCACGTTGTTCGATCAGAGCATGTGGGATCGGTATGGGCTGGCGGCGAACGCAGGCGGCAAGATTGCGGCGAACACATTCGTTACCGAGCGGGAAGGGGTTGCCCCGACCGACGATCGACAGAAGATCGACGGCTTCTACGGCGTCGGCAACAACAGCATCCGGACCCTGCAACGTCGTGGGGCTGTGATGATCGCCTGCCACGACTCGATCCACGCGATCGCCCGCGGGGTGGTGGCGAAATCGGGCACCGGGGATCCGGACATGGTGGCGGCCGACCTTACAAACAATCTCATCGAGGGCGTGGTTTTGGTCCCAAGCGTCGTCGCCTACATCGTCGAGCTGCAGAATGCCGGATTCACCTATGCGAAGGCTGCGTAAGCGCACCGACATTCTCACAAACTGACGCTTGGCTTGCGCCGCACCTGCCGCCGGACAGCGGCACGCGTCGTGCAGCGGACGCGAGAGAGCGCCATTGCAGGCAGGCGTAAAACGCCGGCCGAAGAGAGGCGAGAACTTCCCGCTCGCGATCTCGCGCAGGAGGATGGCGACCCGATGCGCGATCAAGTTGTGCCATGGCGTATCATGAATGAGGGAGTAGTCCAGGATGAGGCGGTCCATATCCGTAGCCTCGATAATGGACCGGGTATCCCCGATGGCGACCTCGAAAGGCCGTTCGATCCGTTCTTCACCACAAGGCCTCAGGAAACGGAATGGGGCTTCCCATCTGCCGTTCCGCGGGGGAAGCGATGGGCAGCTACCCGACCGTCAAAGACATCGACGCGCAGGGACCCGCTTTTCGTCTGACCTGCCGGTTGTCCAACCGCTTATGGATGTCGGCTGCTGAACCCGATGTTGCTCAGCGTCATTGCGTGGCTTCGCTGATCGCAGTTGGACGATCACAACGTCAGAAGGATATGAGAATGCCCCAGAGCTCGCTCCGGGGCATTCAATCATGAGAGCGCTTGGAACGGCATGATGCGTTCGACCATCACGTTCGATCAAGGCAAGGATGTCCGGGTCAGGGACGTCGGCATGGACCGCTGGCAAACAATGGGGGGAGCCAGACGGGATCGAGGAAGCCGCTTATGCAGCCGCTCCCAAGATTGAGACCGCCTCGTTGGTCGACCACAGCGCGTTTGCGAACCAGCGGAAGTTGAGGAGGGCGGCCGCGTAGGCGTCACCTTCCGGGATCTTGCTGCCGGCGGTGGCGTCGCGGACGACGGCGACTTCCAATCCGTGCTCGGCAAAGTCACGCAGGTGTGACTCGACACAGAAATTCGCCGCCATGCCTGCGAGGATGACTTGCGTGGCGCCCGTCTTGCGTAGCTGGAAGAGCGTGTCGTTGGTCTGCGGACCGGCAATCTTGTGCGGCGAGCACACGATGGTGCGTCCGTCCTCGATCACATCTTTGAGCACCGGGAGCCAGTCAGCGCCGGAGTCTTTGAAGCCCTCGATGGAAAGCGGGTCTTGCCGCTTAAACATGCCCAGCTTGTGCATGAGGCTTTCGCCAGGAGCATTGAACTGCCACCGATCGTCGTGCGGATAATAGTAGTGAGGGGAGATAATGATCGGGATGTCGGCGTCACGCGCCGCGACCATCAGCCGGCGCAGGTTCGGGACAGTGCCTTGCTCTGCGATGCTCTCGGCAAAAACCCCATAGGCGGCTCCGTTCTCGCCCAGGAAGTCGATTTGCGGATCGGTGATCACGAGCGCGGCCTTGTTCCTGTCGAACACGAAGCTGCTCGGGGGAAGCGCGGGGTCGGACGGATCGGCATAGGCCGGGTTGCTAGGCGTGTAGGACATCGCTTTCCTCGTTCAGGTTTGCTGACGTCAGGATGCGGCTTGTCGCGATGCCCCACCATTGTACCAGGGATGGCGCAATTACATACGATGGTCGGTTGATGCCGCCGATCAGAACCGCCCCGGCTTTTCCGAAGACCATTTCTGCGGCGGCATATGCCGAAAGCGAGGCCGATCAGCGCTTCTTCTTGGCAATGGTGGCCGTGAAATCGGGGTCCTTGTTCGCTACCCAATCGACGAATTTACGCACGGCCGGGTTGGCGAGCAGACCCTCTACGTCCATGCCGTGGCGCTGCAGTTCGGAATTGGTGAAATTGGTGATCAGCGTCTGCTGGCAAATGGGATGCATGGGAACCACATCGCGCCCGCCCCGGCTCTTGGGCACGGGGTGGTGCCAGACAATGGTCTTGCCGGTCGGCCGACCGCAGAGCCAGCACAGTACCACAGCCTCGGGCGCGTCTTCTTCCTGATGAAGGTCCTCATAAGGACCGTGCTTCGAATGTTTGCGGGCCATGGGCTGCCTGAATTGTCTGAGCGTGCGGTGGCGGCTTCATAGCGGATGAAGTCGACATTACCACACCCGCTTCTCCAATCCGCCTGATCGATGCCGATAACGTATCTACCCGCATTTCCAACCGGTTGTTTGAGGAAATTGCCAAAATCGGCGAAGCCAGTGTCCGTCACATCTATGGCGACTTTTCCGGCACGCGCCTCAAGTCATGGGCTGACTTACAGCCCACCACGCGGCGGGAATAGAGGTCGATCACGACAGCCAGATAGGCAAAGTCCTCGGCATCCTGGCATCACCCGACACTTGCCGGCCCAGTTGTCGCTTCCACGCATACAGCGAGTGCGCACTGACCCCGAGCCGCTGCGAAACCTCCGCTACCGGACACCCACGCTCGGTGATCTGGGCCACCGCATCACGCTTGAACTCGTCACTGAAATCGGGCTTCCCCATCGTCGCCTCCTGTCCTCAAATCAGGATCGAAGGCGTCCAGAAATCTAACGGCTACTCATACTTCAGCCTCTATCCATGCCTTTCACATCGGCGCGCCAGTACGCCCGGCTGACTTTGTTCAGTGTTCCGGGTTCACGCGTGTGGCGGCCATGTAGCGAGCATCGACCACGGCCCAGTCGATGTTGTGCATGAAGGCCTCGACATATTTGGCCGCCGCCGCACCATAATCGATGGCAAAGGCGTGTTCATACATGTCGAGCACCAGCAGCGGCGTGCCCGTCACCGGGCCATTGGTGTGATCCCACGCCCAGTAATTGTGCAGCGACTTCGTGTACTGGTTCCACGCCAGAATGCACCAGCCTGATCCACCCGCCAGCGCCATGGCGGTACGACGGAACTCGGCCTCCCAAGCCTCGAAACTGCCGTGGCTTTTGGCCACAGCCTCGCGGACAGCGCCCTTGGCCACGCCATCTCCGCCGAGCTGTTCGAAGTAGAGTTCGTGGAGGATGACCGAGCCGGTGCGGTGCAATTCCTCGCGTTTGAGATCGCCATAGATGACCGGGGGCAGATCCTTGTCAGCCATCGCGGCGGCAAGGCGGCTCTCGACCATGTTGAGCGCCTTGACCGAGCCCTGATAGTTGTTTTCCCAATGTGAGCGGATCAGCTTTTCCGACAGGCCGGTGAGCTTGGTGGCGTCGAAACCCAGCGGCTTGGGCGTGTGGCTGCCAGAGAAGGCAGGTGCTGCAGCGGCAGGCGCCGCGGTTTGCGCGCCAGCCTCGATCGGCACTGCAGCGGCAGCGGCACCAAGGGCGATCGCGCTCAATGCATTGCGGCGGGAAATATCGGACATGTGTGAACTCCTGTTCGGGGGGATGTGTCAGGGAAGGAAAGACAGCAGCCAGCCACTGATCGCGGCCAGGCCCAGAACGCGTATGACGTTCCATTTGCGCGAGATGATCAGCCAAGCAGAAGCGGCCGCGATAGCCCCCGCGCGCCAGTCGAAACTGGACAGCACCGGAAGGCTGAGGCTACCCCAGACCGGGCGCAGGTCATGGAACAGCACCTGGAGCGCGAACCAGGCCGACAGGTTCGCGATCACCCCGACAATGGCTGAGGTGACCAGCGCCAGCGCGCCTTTCAAGGCCTGGGCGCGCTCAAGTCGCTCGATCCATGGCGCCAACGCGAAAACCCACAGGAAGCAGGGCGCAAAGGTCACCCATGTGGTCAACCCGGCACCCAGCAGACCCGCCACCAGCGGCGTGAAAGGCGCCGGTG
>Ga0310344_10000040_pt1 | contig 123766 bp, 108 predicted proteins | sample HC15DNA20200_MG_FD_203801 | JGI IMG/M metagenome (GOLD analysis project Ga0310344, IMG submission 203801) | Marine microbial communities from station ALOHA, North Pacific Subtropical Gyre - HC15-DNA-20-200_MG | ecosystem: Environmental > Aquatic > Marine > Oceanic | place: Pacific Ocean...
GGCCGAAAGGCGCGCGGCTAAGACTGGACGTCTTTGCAAGCGCCTTTCGGCCCGAGATGTTCGCCATTTGGACGCCTCGCAGGGATTTGACCAAAATGGCCCAGCGCGGCGTCGGAGCGGCTTGAAATATCGACATATTCCTGTGCCCCTCCTCCTTGCGCCGGGCCATTTTGCTTCAAACCTCGATCCTGCTGTTTATAAGTTTACGACCTAGTCGATGCAAAGGCCGGGCTGCGCCTTGCCGTCCCGCACTTCGGCAAAGCAGCCGAACAGCCTGTCGTCGGCCTGGCACTTCCCCGAAGCAGGTTCACCCGCGGCGGGCATTCCGCCCTCGCGGTCGGCAATGCAGCGTCCCTGGCAATCGGCCTTGTCGTGGCAGGCCTTGCCCGCATCGGCATAGCGATGGACGCACAGTTCGGCCCCCATCCGCCCGCGCCGTTCCAGGAACCCGCCGCTCGCCGCGCAGGACGGGCCGGATTGCGCGACGGGCGCGGAAGGCGCCGTCGGCGCCTTGGCCGGCGCACAGGCAACCAGCGCCTGGCAGGCGACAAGGCTGATCAGCAGGCGGCGCATCAAAATGCCAGCGGTCCTTCGAGTTCCTTCACCTGCCAGGGCAGGCCGTGCTTGTTCAGCATGTCCATGTAGGGATCGGGATCGAACTGTTCCATGTTGAATACGCCCTCGTCCTTCCATACGCCCTGCACCATCAGCGCGGCGCCGATCATCGCGGGCACGCCCGTGGTGTAGCTGACCGCCTGGTTGCCGGTTTCGGCATACGCGTCCTCGTGATCGCAAATGTTGTAGATGTAGAAGGTCTTCTCGCCCGAGCCGTCCAGCGCCTCGCCCGTGGCGATGTCGCCGATGTTGGTCTTGCCCTTGGTCGTGGGGCCAAGGCTCGAAGGTTCGGGCAGCACCGCCTTCAGGAACTGGAGCGGGATGATCTCCTTGCCTTCGTAGATCACCGGGTCGATCCGCGTCATCCCCACGTTCTGGAGCACGGTGAGGTGCGTGATATAGGCATCGCCGAAGGTCATCCAGAAGCGTGCGCGTTCCATCTCGGGGATGAACTTCGCCAGGCTTTCCAGTTCCTCGTGATACATGAGATACATGTTCTTCGGGCCGACCGCCTCGAAATCGAACGTCTGCTTCACCGACATCGCCGGGGTTTCCACCCAGTCGCCATTCTCCCAGTGGCGCGCGGGCGCGGTCACTTCGCGGATGTTGATTTCCGGGTTGAAGTTGGTGGCGAAGTGCTGGCCGTGATCGCCGCCATTGCAATCGAGGATGTCGAGCGTGCGGATGGTCTTGAGCTTGTGCTTCTTGAGCCACATCGCGAACGCGCTGGTCACGCCCGGATCAAAGCCCGAGCCCAGCAGCGCCATCAGGCCGGCGGCCTTGAACTTTTCCTGGTAGGCCCACTGCCACTTGTATTCGAACTTCGCTTCCTCGCGCGGTTCGTAGTTGGCGGTGTCCATGTAGTTGACGCCGGCGGCAAGGCAGGCGTCCATGATCGCGAGATCCTGATACGGCAGCGCAAGGTTGACGACGAGGGCGGGCTTGACCTCCCGGATCAGCGCGGTCGTCGCGGCTACGTCGTCGGCATCGATCTGGTAGGTCGCCACGTCGCGCCCGGTGCGCTGCTTCACCGAGGCGGCAATCGCATCGCACTTGCTCCTGGTGCGGCTGGCGAGAACCACTTCGCCGAAGATATCCGGGTTCATCGCCATCTTGTGGACCGCGACCGAGCCGACGCCGCCTGCGCCGATGACGAGTACTTTAGCCATGGGTTCTCCAAACATTTTCAACCGCCGCGCGGCACGGCGCGGGACATTCATGGCAAGCGCCTTTAGGGGATAGGAATGACAAACCCAAGTCCTCCTTCTCCTCCAGGCCCCGCTTCCCCGATCCGCCGCCCCACCCGCGATGGCGTGCTGCGCGCGGCCGCGAAGATCGCGGACATCCTGCCGCAAACTCCGGTGCTGCCGCTGGATGTCAACGGTGTGACAATCTGGTGCAAGGTAGAGAGCCTGCAACCCGTCGGCGCGTTCAAGATCCGCGGCGCATGGCACCGGATGAGCGACCTTTCGCCGGAAGAGCGCGCGCGCGGCGTGGTGGCGGTATCGAGCGGCAACCACGCGCAGGGCGTGGCCTGGGCGGCGCGCAGGCTGGGCGTGGCGGCCACGATCGTGATGCCGTCCGACGCGCCGGGGGTGAAGCTGGAAGCGACGCGGGCGCTGGGCGCGCAGATCGTGCTCTACGAACGGATGCGCGAATCGCGCGACGCCATCGCCGCGGATCTCTGTGCGAAGACCGGCGCGGTGCTGGTCCACGCCTATGGCGATCCCTGGGTAATCGAAGGGCAGGGTTCGGCGGGCATCGAACTGGCGGCGCAGATGGAAGCGCGGGCCGGAGGCGCGCCCACGCGGATCGTCTGCCCCTGCGGCGGCGGCGGACTCACCGCCGGTCTCGCCCTCGCCTGCCCTGATGTCGAAGTGGTGCCGGTGGAGCCGGAAGGGTGGGACGACGTGGCGCGCAGCCTCGCCGCCGGGCACATTCTGCCGCTCGATGCCAACCCGCCGCCAACCGCCTGCGATGCCTTGCAGACGCCAGTGACGTTCCCCGTCAATTTCGAGGTGATGACAGCGCGCGGGCTTCACGGCGTGACCGTGAGCGAAGCCGACGTGCGCGCCGCGCAAAGGCTGGCGTTCGCAAAACTGCGGCTGGTGATCGAACCGGGCGGCGCGGCGGCGCTGGCGGCCGTGCTGGCGGGCAAGGTGCCGGCCGACGGGCGCACGGCGGTGCTGCTGTCCGGCGGCAACGTCGATCCGGACTCTTTCCTGCACGTCATCGCGTCGTCCGGCTGAACCGGAGCTTTGCCACAATACCGCAACGTCCGAAGCCTAATCGCGCGTCATCCGTTGGCGATGTCCGAGGTTTCGCAATGCTGGAGAGAGCGCGCGCTCATCCGATTACCCGTTCGGTGGTCCGCAAAGGTTCGGGAGTGGCCAACCGCCTGCTGGATCACACGTTTGCCCTCGCGTTTCGGGGCCTCGTCTACGCCCAGATCTGGGAAGATCCCGAAGTGGACATGGAGGCTCTGCAGATTCGCCCCGACAGCCGCATGGTCGCCATCGCCAGCGGCGGCTGCAACGTGCTGTCCTATCTCGTCGCCGATCCGCAGGCGATCACCGCCGTCGATCTCAACACCGCGCATATCGCGCTCAACCGGCTCAAGCTCGCCTCGGCCCGCCACCTGCCCAGCCATGCGCTGTTCCGGCGCTTCTTCGCCGATGCCGACAGCCGCGCCAACATCGCGGCCTATCGCGAATGGGTGGCCCCCCACCTCGACGATGTCAGCCGCCGCTACTGGGAAGGCCGCGACCTGACCGGACGCCGCCGCATCGGCGGCTTCAGCAAGGGCATCTACAAGCGCGGGCTGCTCGGCAACTTCATCGGCGTGGCGCACCTTCTGGCGAAGCTTTACCGCATCGACCTGTTGGAAATCCTGGCCGCGCCGACGCTGGAGGAACAGCGCCGCGTGTTCGAGGAAAAGCTGGCCCCTGTGTTCGACCACCGCTTCGTGCGCTGGCTGACCGACCAGCCGGCGTCGCTGTTCGGCCTTGGTATTCCCCCGGCGCAGTTCGACGCGCTGGCCGGCGACCAGCCGATGGCGGCGGTGCTGCGCCAGCGGCTGGAAAAGCTGGCCTGCGGCTTCGCCATCAACGACAACTATTTCGCCTGGCAGGCCTTTTCACGCGGGTACGGCAAGGCGCCGGAATGTCCGTTGCCACCCTACCTGCAGGAAGCGAACTGGCACGCGGTGCGCGCGCGGGCCGAACGCGTGACCGTTCGCCATGCCAACATGACCGAGCACCTGGCGCAGCAGGATGCCGCCTCGCTCGATCGCTACGTGCTGCTCGACGCGCAGGACTGGATGACCGACGGCCAGCTCAACGCGCTGTGGCGCGAGATCACCCGCACCGCCCGCCCCGGCGCGCGCGTGCTGTTCCGCACCGCCGCCGCGCCCAGCCTGCTGCCGGGCCGCGTCGATGACACGGTACTCGCGCGCTGGCACTATCACGACGCCCTCTCGCTTGATCTGACCGCGCGCGATCGCTCGTCGATCTACGGCGGTGTCCACCTCTACGAACTGGCATGAGCACGATACTCACCCGCCCGGCCACGGAATCGCATGGCGCGCTGATGGATTCTATCTATCGCCGCCAGCGCCACATCTATGACGCGACACGGAAATACTACCTCTTCGGCCGCGATACGCTGATCGACCGAATGGGCTGCGCGCCTGGGCAGAGCGTGCTGGAAGTGGGCTGCGGCACCGGCCGCAACCTGGCCCGGATCGGATCGCGCTGGCCCTGGGTGCGGCTGCACGGCTTCGACATATCCGCGCAGATGCTGGAAACGGCCGAAGCCCGGCTGGGCACCGACGCGCGACTGGCGCTGGGGGATGCGACCGGCTTCGATCCCGCCGCCCTGTTCGGCATCGGCCAGTTCGACCACGTGATGATTTCCTTTGCGCTATCGATGATCCCGGACTGGCGCGTGGCTACCGACCGGGCGGCGCGGGTGCTGGCGCCGGGCGGAAAGCTTCACATCGTCGATTTCGGCGATCTGGGCGGACTGCCCCGCCCCTTGCGCGCCTTGCTCAATGGCTGGCTGTCCCGTTTCCACGTCACGCCCCGGCTCGATCTGGTGCAAGCCGCCGAAACCGTGGCGCAGGCGCGCGGGCTCACGGTGCGCACCAGGCGCGGGCCGCTGGGCTACTACCGCATCGTCACGCTGCGGCGGCCGGACACGGACTGAGCCTCGAATACCAGTTGCATTTGACAATTGATGCCGCTGTCCACAGTCTCCCAGCCTGAAACGGGTGGAGAGGACAACGATGCAACAGGCGATGCTGGCGCCCGCCGCCGTTCTGGTGGCGTGGTCGCTGATCATGCTGGGATGGGCCGCAGCGACGCGCCTGCCGGCCCTGTCACGGATCGGCGGAATGGCCAATGCCAAGCCGGGCGGACGCGGACAGGATCTGGAAGGCGTGCTGCCGCCGCTGGTGAACTGGAAATCGCACAACTACACGCACCTGATGGAGCAGCCCACGCTGTTCTACGCGGTGGTGGCGATCCTCGCGATCGCCGGGGCCGGGCGGATCGATGTGGCGCTTGCCTGGGGCTATGTCGGCCTGCGCGTGGTCCATTCGCTGTGGCAGGCGACGGTCAACCGCGTTCCGGTGCGCTTCACGCTGTTCAGCCTCTCCACGTTCTGCCTGATCGGCCTTGCAGTCAGGGCCGTGCTGGCGACGGTTGCCGTCTGACACGCAAATTCAAAAGAGGGGGAGAATGCCAATGATCGGAATGACCATCCTGAAACCCGTGGTGCTGCTGGCGGCGTGGACCATGGTAATGTGGCTGTGGATGTACGCCACGCGCATCCCGGCGATGAACGCGGCGAAAATCGACAGCGCTACCCTCACCGGCGGCACCGGCAAGGATCTCGATGCGGTGCTGCCCCCCAAGGTCCAGTGGATCGCCCACAACTACAACCACCTGCACGAAGCGCCCACCGTGTTCTACGCGGTGGCGCTGGTCCTGGCGATCACGGGCCATGGCGATGGGTTGAACGCCACGCTGGGCTGGAGCTATGCCGGCCTGCGCGTGGTGCACAGCCTTGTGCAGGCGACCGTCAACCGCGTATTGGTGCGTTTCGCGCTGTTCGCGCTGTCCACGTTCGTGCTCATGGCACTGGTCGTCCACGCCGCGATGGCGGTGTTCTGACCCGTCAATCCTTGAGAAACAGGCTGGCCAGTTCGACATGGGTCGACCAGCGGAACTGCCCCACCGGGCGCAGTTCGGCCAGCCTGTATCCTCCGGCGATGAGCGTGGCCGCATCGCGCGCCCAGCTTGCCGGGTTGCAACTGACATAGACCACGCGCGGTACGCGGCTTTCCGCGATCTGCGCCACCTGTTCGCGCGCGCCGGCGCGCGGCGGATCGAGCAGCACCGCGCCGAAGCGATCGAGTTCCTCGGCACGCAGCGGGTTGCGGAACAGATCGCGGTGCAGGGCATGGACCGGCCGCCCGTTCATCCGCGCGGCGGACTGGCAGGCCAGGTGCACATCGCGCGCGGCTTCGGCGGCCAGCACCTTGGTCCCCGGCCCGGCAAGCGCGAAGGCGAAGGTACCCAGCCCCGCGAAGAGATCGGCAACGGTCGGCGCATCGACCAGCCATGCGCGCGCGGCGGACGCCAGCGCGCCTTCGCCGTCCTGCGTCGCCTGAAGGAAGCCGCCCGGTGGCAGCGCGACCGGGGTTCCGCCCAGCGTGATCGTAACCGGCTCCGGCTCCCACACCGTTTCCGCTCCATAGCCGGAATCAAGCGTGAGACGCGCAAGGCCATTATCGCGCGCGAAATCCAGCAGCGCCTCCGTCTGGCGCAGACCTTCAGCGACAAGGCCCTGCAACCCCATCGAAACGCCCTGATCGGCCAGCGCCAGTTCGATATCGACCGCCAGCTTGCGGTCGTTCCAGCCTTCCAGCAGCTTGCGCAGCGGCGCCACCAGCGCGGACAGCGGCGGCGTCAGCACCGCGCATTCGCGCATGTCCACGATCCGGTGCGATCCCTGTTCGCGGAACCCAACCACAACGCGCCGGCCGATCGCCTGAGCGTGCAGCGTCGCGCGGCGGCGCGTGTGTGGCGGGGAGATGTGCGCGGGCAGGACTACTTCGGGCTCGAGCCCCTGCCCTCGCGCCGCGCCGGCCACGCGGTCCTGCACGTAGTCCACCAGTGCCTTTTCGGAGAGGTGCTGCAACTGGCAGCCACCGCACGCCGGAAAGTGGCGGCAGGCCGGATCGACATGCTCCGGCCCCCTCGTCAGCGTGCCATCGCTTTCCAGCACGTCCCCCGGCGCGGCCAACGCCACATAGCGTCCGTCGGCGGTGGCGCCTTCGCCTTTCGCAGCGACGCGCACGATCAAGGCCGGGTCGGTCATACGATCGCCGCCCGTACCGCCAGCCGCGTCGCGCGAGCCAGATCGAGCGCGGTAAAGGCGGGGCCGGCACGCCGCGCCGCCTCGCCGTGCAGCCACAGCCCTTCCCGCGCCGCGCGCGCGGCATCCCCGTGCATCGCCAGCCGGCTCGCGATCATCCCGGCGAGCACGTCACCCGATCCGGCCACCGCCAGCCAGCTCGGCGCGCGGGGGGCGACCGTGACCGAGCCATCGGGGGCCGCAATCAGGCTGTCCGGTCCCTTGAGCAAAATCACCGCGCCGCTCGCGCGCGCCAGCGCCCCGGCGCGGTCCCGCCGAAGGGCGGCGCCCGATAAGCCAAAGGTCCGTTCCAGCGCGGCCATCTCGCCCTCGTGCGGTGTCAGCACGCAAGGCGCGCGCAAGGGCAGGTCCGGCCCCAGCAGCATCAGCGCATCGGCATCGATCACCATGGGCAGGCCGCGTGATACCACCGCGCCCAAACGCGCGCGGGCGGTCTGTCCCCGGCCCAGCCCCGGCCCGATCAGCAGCGCCGCAATGCGTTCATCGGCGATGCCCGTGGCAACGTCTTCCACGCAGACCAGTTCGGGCGGCACGCCATCCGGCCGCCAATCGGCCAGCAGGCGCACATAGCCCGCGCCCGCCCGCAGCGCTGCTTCGGCTGACAGGAGCGGCGCGCCAGGCATCTCGCCCGCGACAATCGCGAGCAATCCGCGCCGGTACTTGTGGGAATCGACAGGCGGCGCGTGGAGCACCGGTTTGTCCAGCACCATCGCCGCGCCCGGCACCGCCGCCACGCCGATATCGACCAGCCGCAGATGCCCCATCGCCGCCGTCGCCGGCATCGTGAAGTGCGCGTGCTTCCAGGCGCCCAGCGCCACGGTCAGGTCCCAGTCCGGCAGCCCCTCGTTTAGCGGCCGCCCGCTGTCGCTCTCGACCCCGCTGGGCAGATCGACCGTGATCCGGAAATGATGCGCCGCCGCCAGACGGCGCAGCAGCGCAAGAAGATCGTCGGGCAGCGCGCGCGTCAGCCCGCTGCCGAACAGGCAATCGACAAATACCTCGCCATGCACGGCCGCGTCCGGCCCAAGCACCGTGCCGGTAAACAGACCACGCGCGTTGCGGGCGGCGTCCGTGCCGGGATCGCGCGCGGCGATCACGGTGACCGGCGTGCCATGCTCCTGCAAATGGCGCGCGATGACATAGCCGTCGCCACCGTTGTTGCCGGGGCCGCAAAACACGGTCACCGGGCGGCCCGCCGCGATCCGGCGGACATATTCACCCGCCCCGCGCCCGGCCGCTTCCATCAGCGCTTCCACGCTGGTGCCGGCGGCGATCAGCGCTTCCTCGGCCGCGCGCATCTGCGCGACGGTCAGTACCTGCCGCAGAACGGGCTCACGGTTTTGCGGCATGATCGCCTCCCTTCAACCCGGCCCGTTCCACCGCGTCCGTTCAACCGCGCGAGGCGGGCTTGAGCTGCGAAATGTCGCGCACCGCGCCCTTGGCGGCGCTGGTGGTCATCGCGGCATAGGCCTGCAGCGCCACCGAAACCTTGCGCGCACGCGGCTTCAGCGGCCTCCACGCGGCATCGCCCGTCGCTTCCATCTCCGCGCGCCGGGCCGCCAGTTCCGCGTCCGACACGGCCAGGCTGATGGTGCGCGCAGGGATATCGATGTCGATGCGATCGCCATTGCGCACCAGCCCGATCGCGCCGCCTTCGGCCGCTTCGGGCGAGACGTGGCCGATCGACAGGCCCGAGGTGCCGCCGGAAAAGCGCCCGTCGGTAATCAGCGCGCAGGCTTTGCCCAGCCCCTTCGACTTGATGTAGCTGGTGGGATAGAGCATTTCCTGCATCCCCGGCCCGCCCTTTGGCCCTTCGTAGCGGATCACCACGACATCGCCGGCCTTGACCTGCCCGGTCAGGATGCCGGTAACGGCCGCGTCCTGGCTTTCGAACACCACCGCCGGGCCGGAGAACTTCAGGATCGATTCATCGACTCCCGCCGTCTTCACGATGCAGCCGTCGAGCGCGATATTGCCGGTCAGCACCGCCAGTCCGCCGTCCTTGCTGAAGGCGTGTTCGGCCGACCGGATCACGCCGCTCTCGCGGTCGAGATCGAGCGAATCCCAGCGGCGGTTCTGGCTGAACGCGGTCTGCGTGGGCACGCCACCGGGCGCGGCCTTGAAAAATTCCTGCACCGAAGGCGCATTGGTGCGCGCGATGTCCCACTGGTTGAGCGCATCGCCCAGCGTGCGGCTGTGGACGGTCGGCAGGTCGGTGTTCAGCAGTCCCGCCCGGTCAAGCTCGCCCAGGATCGCGAAGATGCCGCCGGCACGGTGGACGTCCTCCATGTGAACGTCGGCCTTCGCCGGCGCGACTTTCGAGAGGCAGGGCACCCGGCGCGAGAGGCGATCGATGTCCGTCATGGTGAAATCGACGCCCGCTTCCTGCGCGGCGGCCAGCAGGTGCAGCACGGTGTTGGTCGAACCGCCCATCGCGATGTCCAGGCTCATCGCGTTCTCGAACGCGGCGAAGCTGGCGATCGCCCGCGGCAGCGCGGTCTCGTCCTCGTCCTCGTAGTACCGCTTGCACAGATCCACCACCAGGCGGCCGGCTTCGCGGAACAGACGCTCGCGATCGGCGTGGGTCGCCAGCGTGGACCCGTTGCCCGGCAGCGACAGGCCCAGCGCCTCGGTCAGGCAGTTCATCGAATTGGCGGTGAACATGCCCGAACACGAGCCACAAGTGGGGCAGGCGGACCGTTCGATGGTCTGCACTTCCTCGTCGGTGTAGGATTCGTCGGCGGCGGCGACCATGGCGTCGATCAGGTCCAGCGCATGTTCCTTGCCGCGCAGCACCACCTTGCCCGCTTCCATCGGCCCGCCGGAAACGAACACCACCGGAATATTGATCCGCATCGCCGCCATCAGCATGCCCGGCGTGATCTTGTCGCAGTTCGAAATGCAAACCATCGCGTCGGCGCAATGGGCGTTGACCATGTATTCCACGCTGTCGGCGATCAGATCGCGGCTGGGCAGCGAATAGAGCATGCCGTCGTGCCCCATGGCGATGCCGTCATCCACCGCGATCGTGTTGAATTCCTTGGCGACGCCGCCCGCCGCCTCGATCTCGCGGGCGACGAGCTGCCCCAGATCCTTGAGATGGACGTGGCCCGGCACGAACTGGGTGAAGCTGTTCACCACGGCGATGATCGGCTTGCCGAAATCGCTGTCCTTCATCCCCGTCGCTCGCCAAAGCCCCCGGGCGCCCGCCATGTTGCGGCCATGGGTGGACGTGCGCGAACGATAGGCTGGCATGGGTAGGAACTCCGGAAACTGACTCGAAAATCAAAGGCTCAATCCCGCCCCCTACTCCACGCAACGGGGCCAGTCGAAGGATAATTTCCCGGGCCGGCCAGCGCGGCAAGGCCCGGAATCTCTAGCTGATTTCAAGCGCAACCTGATTGGCAACGCGCGCCAGCAATTCCGCCCAGCGCGCCTGCCCTTCCGCCGTGCCGATCTGATCCTGCCGCACTTCCACGCCCAGGTAGGGCCGGCCTTCCGCTTCGGCATGGCGGTTCATCGTGGCGTTGAGCAGGCGGCCGGAATAAGGTTCCTGATCGCCAACGATCAGCCCCTCGGCCTCCAGCAGCGGGATCGCGATGCGCGCGGCACGGTCGTCCTCGTTGTAAAGCACGCCGATCTGCCACGGGCGCGGTTCGTCGCTGGTGGCCAGGCGCGGGGTGAAGCTGTGCAGCGACAGGATCAGCGCGGCGGGCGCGGCATCCAGCGTGTCGGCCAGCGCCGCGTGATAGGGCCGGAAGAACCGCGCCAGCCGCGCCTCGTGCCCCGCGTGATCCAGCGCGTTGCCGGGAATGGCGTGCCCGTCGCTGGCGATGGGGATAACGGCGGGCGCGTGTTCGTCGCGGTTGAAATCGCACACCAGCCGGCTGACGTTGCCGAGGAACGCGGCGATACCGGGCCGCTCCACCATCCGTTCGGCGATGCCGGCGACCCCGATGTCGACCGCGATATGCTGGTCGAGTAGCGCGGAATCGATGCCGAGGTCGATGTCATCGGGCACGCGGTTGGAGGCGTGGTCCGATACCACCATGATCCCGCCGAAGCGCGGCGTGCCCAGCAGACGGAACGCCTCGCTCACCGCAGTTTTCCCGCCAGTTTCCACCACTGCGAATGCGCCTTGCCGAGCTGCTCGACCGCCGCCGCCAGGGCCGCCTCGCTTTCATACAGCGCGAAGCAGGTCGCGCCGGAGCCGGACATGCGCGCCAGCAGAGGACTGGTCTCGCCCAGCATGCGCAGCACCTCACCCACCTGCGGCACCAGCGCGAGCGCGCTCGGTTCCAGATCGTTGCGGCCATCGAGCGCGATGGAGCGGACATCGCCCGTGGGCATCGGCCCGCGATCGCGCCCGTCCCAGCCCCGGAACACGGGGCCGGTCGCAAGCGGCACGCGCGGATTGACCAACAGCACCGGCAGGCCCGCCAGATCGTTGGCGATCGGCTCCAGTTCGGTGCCCGTGCCGCGCCCGATGCACGCCGTGCTGGCGACGCAGGCGGGCACATCCGCTCCCAACCGCGCGGCCAGTGCTTGCCAGCCATCGGGCAGGCCGTGATGCCGTTCCACCATGCGGAAGATCGCACCCGCATCGGCCGAGCCGCCGCCCAGCCCCGCCGCCACCGGCAGGCGCTTGTCAAGCGACACCGCCCACCCGCCCCCGTGGGGCAGCGCCGCCAGCGCATCCAGCACGATGTTTCCATCCCCCCCGGAAAGCTGCGCGGCGAACTCGCCTGTCAGGGCAAGGCTGTCGGCATCGGCCGGACCGGCCCGCAGTTCATCCCCCGCATCGACGAAGGCGAACAGCGTTTCCAGTTCATGATACCCATCCTCGCGCCGCCGACGGACATGCAGCGCAAGGTTGATCTTGGCATAGGCGGTTTCACGCATCGTCATTCCTCCCCGGAACGGGGAGGGGGACCATCCGCAGGATGGTGGAGGGGCACCCGCGCTTTCGCGGCAAGCCTTGCCGAGCGCTCTTCACAAACAACGACAATCCGCGTCACCACAAGATTCAAATCTTCCAGCACGACTCTGGCAGGTATTCTGAGCGTCGCGATACCCTGCGATCGTAAAAAATGCGAGCGGACAGCATCATGATCGATCCGACCGGCCGCATCGTGAACCACGCCATCGATTTCGATCGCAAGGCTCAAGCGCGCGCAATAGAAATCCAGGATATAGCCTCCGGCCGGATGCTGACGGCGAAACTTGAAGCCGCCCGGCCGAAGACGCAAGGCTCGCCACAGGATAACCTCGGGCAGGGTCATCTCGCTGCGCAGTTTCCGCGCGAGTTTGACTGTCCGCCCGGGTCCGGTGATCATGCCCGTGCCCCTCCACCATCCTTCGGATGGTCCCCCTCCCCATAACGGGGAGGAGCTTCCGCCTCACATATTGGGATAATTCGGCCCGCCGCCGCCTTCGGGCGTCACCCAGTCGATGTTCTGGGTCACATCCTTGATGTCGCAGGTCTTGCAGTGGACGCAGTTCTGCGCGTTGATCTGCAGGCGCGGTTCGCCTTCCTCCACGCCGACGAACTCGTACACCCCCGCCGGGCAATAGCGCTGCTCCGGCCCGGCATAGAGCGGCAGGTTGATCCGCGTCGGCACCGTCGGGTCTTTCAGCACGAGGTGGCACGGCTGGTCCTCCTCGTGGTTGGTGTAGGAGAACGACACCGAGGTCAGGCGATCGAAGCTGATCACCCCATCCGGCTTGGGATAGGCAATCGGCTTGAACAGATCGGCGCGCTGCGTCGCTTCGGCATCCTTGTGGTGCTTGAGCGGCTTCCACAGGCCGAAGCCGGCAATCGTGCGCAGCCACATGTCCGTGCCCGCCAGCACAGTGCCGAGTTCGCCGCCGAACTTGGCGATCAACGGCTGGGCATTCTGCACCTTCTTCAGTTCGGTGGCGATCCAGCTTTCGCGCACGGCCGAGTCGTACTCGGTCATCGCGTCCTTCTCGCGCCCGGCCGCGATCGCGGCGGCGGCGGCTTCGGCCGCGAGCATCCCGCTCTTCATCGCGGTGTGGCTACCCTTGATGCGCGGCACGTTGACGAAACCGGCCGAGCAGCCGATCAGCGCGCCGCCGGGGAACGCCAGCTCCGGCACGGACTGCCAGCCGCCTTCGTTGATCGCGCGCGCGCCATAGGACACGCGGCGGCCGCCTTCCAGGATCTTGCGGATTTCCGGGTGCTGCTTCCAGCGCTGGAATTCCTCGAACGGATAGACATAGGGGTTGGCGTAATCGAGCGCGGTGACGAAGCCGAGCGCGACCTGGTTGTTCGCCTGGTGGTAGAGGAACCCGCCGCCCCAGGTGTTGCTTTCCGAAAGCGGCCACCCTTGCGTGTGCAGCACGCGGCCCGGAACGTGCTTTTCGGGATCGATGTCCCACAATTCCTTGATGCCGATGCCATAGACCTGCGGTTGGCAGTTCCGCTCCAGATCGAAGTGCTGCTTCAGCCGCTTGGTCAGGTGCCCGCGCGCGCCTTCGGCAAAGAAGGTGTACTTGGCGTGCAGTTCCATGCCGGGCTGGTAATCGGCCTTCTTCTCGCCATCGCGGCCCACGCCCATGTCGCCGGTGGCCACACCCATGACCGCGCCGTTCTCGTCGAACAGCACTTCCGCCGCCGGAAAGCCGGGGAAGATTTCGACGCCCAGTTCCATCGCCTGTTCAGCCAGCCAGCGGCACAGGTTGCCCAGGCTGCCGGTATAGTTGCCGTGGTTCGACATGAACGGCGGCATTGGCCAGTGCGGGATCGCCATCTTGCCGGTGCGGGTCAGCACCCAGTGCCAGTTGTCGGTAACGGGCACTTCCGCCATCGGGCAGCCCTGTTCGCGCCATTCGGGCAGCAGTTCGTCCAACGCCTTCGGATCGACCACCGCGCCAGACAGGATATGCGCGCCGATCTCCGACCCCTTTTCCAGAAGGCAGACGGACAGTTCGGGATTGATCTGCTTCAGGCGGATGGATGCCGCCAGCCCGGCCGGACCGCCGCCGACGATGACGACGTCATAAGGCATCGATTCCCGTTCGCTCATTCCCCTGCTCCGTGTTCTTAATTGCGCGCTGAACGTGTTAGGCCGTAAACTCATACACGGCAGGACCGAGGCGCCCAAATGGCGAACATGTCGGGCCGAAAGGCGCGCCGCGAAGGCTGGCTGCCTTTGCCAGCGCCTTTAGGTTCGAGATGGAAGCCATTTGGACGTCCCTGCGGAATTTGACCAAAATGGCCCGCTGCGGCGTCGAGACGGCTTGAAATATCGACATATTCCTGCGCCCTCTCTCCTTGCACCAGGCCATTTTGCTTCAAACCTCGGTCCTGCCGTGTATGAGTTTACGGCCTAGTGCCTTGAAAGCTGCCTTGTGCAAGGTCAAGACCGCAAGCACTGTCCCATGGAATAATGCAGAGACCTGATGGCGGAAAGCATCGCGGATATTCGTGCTCGGGCGCCAGCGCTCGTTGCCGCCGCCTTCGAATGGTGGCGCGACGCTGGTGTGGATTGCGCCTTTGTCGATGACCCGCAGGACTGGCTCGCCGAAGCCCACGCCCGCGCTCAAACGGAAAAGGGAGACGCTCGACCGGCACCGGCCCGGAGAGCGCCCGAAACGCCGGCTGTGGTCGAAATTCCGCGCGTGGGCGGCCCGCGCGATCAGTGGCCGGCCACGCTGGCGGAGTTCCCGTCGTGGTGGCTTTCGGAACCGTCGCTGGCTCCCGGCGGCCTGCCGCGCGTGCCCCCCGCCGGCCCCGCGCAGGCTGATCTGATGGTGCTGGTGGCGATGCCCGAAGAGGACGATAGCGAGGCTCTGCTGTCCGGTCGCTCGGGCAAGCTGCTCGACGCCATGCTGGCGGCGATGGGCCTTTCCCGGGCACAGGTCTACATCGCGGCCGCGCTGCCGGCACGAATCGCCGCGCCGGACTGGGCGCGGCTGGCGGAAACGGGAATGGGCGCCATTCTGGCGCACCATGTCGCCCTGGCAGCGCCGCGCCGGATGCTTGTCTTCGGCCGATCCGGCATTTCAACGCTGATGGGCAACGATTCACCGAATAATGCTGCGAATTTGGACTCGTTTAACCATGACGGAGGCAGGGTTCCGGCGGCTTCGGCCCATGACCTTGAGGCAATGCTGGCGCGGCCGGCGCTCAAGGCGGGCATTTGGAGCCGCTGGCTTGAATGGACGACGGACGGGGACTGAACCTTGGTGATCAACAGGCGCCTCACCCGCGCAGCCCTTCTGGGATTGGCGGCGGTGGCCGGCTCGATGGCGGGCACGGCTCCCGCGCACGCCAACAGTGCGGCGGTCGACTACTTCCGCAGCCGCGCGGATCGTACTGCCGTTCCCTCGCTGCTGAGCCAGGACGACCGCCAGTATTATCGTGACCTGTTCGGCGCGATCGAGCGCGAGGATTGGGCGTCGGTCCAGTCGATGTTCGTCAAGCGCGCCGATGGTCCGCTCCATGCCGTCGCCCGCGCGCAATTCTATCTCGCCGCCTCGTCGCCGCGCATCGAACTCGATTCGCTGAACCAGCTTCTGGCGCAAGCGCCGGAACTGCCATGGGCCGAACAGATCGGCCGACTGGCGATCAAGCGTGGCGCCACCGCTCTGCCGGTGCCGCTGCCCAGCACGCAGCAGCTTTTCGCGATGCCTTCGGTATCCAAGCGCATCCGCCCCCGCTCGATCGCCGATGGAACGATGCCGGATTCGGTCGCCAGCGCGATCCAGCTCCGGATCAAGAACGACGATCCGATGGGCGCCAAGGTGCTGCTCGACGGCATCGACGCCTCGCTATCGTCCGACGCGCGCGCCGAATGGCGCCAGAAGGTCGGCTGGGCGTTCTACATCGAAAATCAGGATGCCGACGCCCGCGCCGTTTCGCTGAGCGCGGTTGAAGGTTCCGGCCCGTGGATCGCCGAGGCGCTGTGGACCGCCGGCCTTGCAAGCTGGCGCATGGACGATTGCCTTGCCGCCGCCGATAGCTTCGAAAAAGCCGCCGGGCAGGCCCAGAACCAGGAGCTCTCCTCGGCCGCGCACTACTGGGCCAGCCGCGCGTGGCTGCGCTGCCGCAAGCCCGAAAAGGTGACCGCGGCGTTGCGCGCCGCCGCCCGCAGCCGCGATACGCTCTATGGCATGATGGCCGCCGAAGCGCTGGGGATGCGCGAAGGCCAGCTCGCCACCACGCCCGATTTCAGCAACGACGACTGGCAGAAGCTGCGCGCGGTCAACAACGTGCGCCTGGCCGTGCAGCTCGCCGAGATCGGCCGCGATGGCCTGGCCGACGAAGTGCTGCGCTATCAGGCGCGGATCGGCGATCCCGGCCTCTATGCCCCGCTTTCGCGCCTTGCCCGCGATCTGGGCCTGCCGTCCACCCAGTTGTGGATGGCCTACAACGCCCCGGCCGGTGCCCGGGCCGACGAAGCCGCGCGTTTCCCCGCGCCAAAGTGGGCGCCGGCGAACGGTTGGAAGGTCGATCCGGCGCTGGTCTTTGCCCATTCGCTACAGGAATCGAACTTCCGCACCGCCGTCACCAGCCCGGCCGGCGCGCGCGGGCTGATGCAGGTGATGCCCGGCACCGCGCGCGACATGGCGCGCAACGATCCGGCGATGGCGGGCCGCGACCGCCAGCTCGACCAGCCCGACGTCAATCTTGCCTTCGGCCAGACCTACCTCACCCAGCTGCGCGATTCCGGCGCGACGGGCGGGCTCCTGCCCAAGGTCATGGCCGCGTACAACGCTGGCCCGCTGCCGATCGCGCGCTGGAACACCGAGATCCACGATGGCGGCGATCCGCTGCTGTGGATGGAATCGATCCCCTATTGGGAAACGCGCGGCTACGTCGCCATCGTGATGCGCAACTACTGGATGTACGAACGGCAGGCGGGTGGTCCCTCCGACAGCCGGATCGGGCTGGTGCAAGGCCTTTGGCCCAAGTTCCCCGGCCTTTCGGGCGCGGAGAACGTGCGGGTCGCCTACAATGGCCATTGATCCCTCACGCTCGTTCAAGCCGATCAACATCGCCCTGCTCACCGTGTCCGACACGCGCGGACCGGAAGACGATACCTCCGGCGACATCCTTGCCGGGCGCATTGCCGGCGCCGGTCACACCCTGGCCGCCCGCGCCATCGAGAAGGACGACGCCGCCCGCATCGCCGACCGGCTGAACCTGTGGATCGATGATCGCGCGATAGACGCGGTGGTCATCACCGGCGGCACAGGTCTGACCGGTCGCGACGTGACACCCGAAGCGCTCGACCGCGTGAAGACGCGCGACATTCCAGGCTTCGGCGAGCTGTTCCGCTGGATCAGCTACAAGACCATCGGCACCAGCACGATCCAGTCGCGCGCCTGCGCGGTGGTGGCGCGCGGGACGTACATCTTCGCCCTGCCCGGCTCCAACGGCGCGGTGAAGGACGGCTGGGACGGAATCCTGGCGGAACAGCTCGACAGCCGGAACCGCCCCTGCAACTTCGTAGAGTTGATGCCGCGCCTGCTGGAAGTGTAGGGTCCTCTCCCTTCCCAAACCCCGCTCGTCCTGAGCCTGTCGCAGGACGCGCGCCTTGTCTCATGGACAGGGTCCGGGCACCCGGCCCGCCGTCAGCGCGCGTCCTTCGACAGGCTCAGGACGAGCGGGGTGCGTTGAAATACAATATCCTGGCGGACCTTGCGTGCGGCGCAGGCACCACCCCTTGCAAATACGTTCTCCATATGTTCCAATCGTACTATGGTTCGCCCCCCTCCCATCCACGGCCGAGGCGCACAATCGGGCGCCGTGCCGACGCGCTTCGGCCTGGCCACGCGCGAAGAGGATGGAGATTGGCTTGATGCGCGCGAGGGCGTGGACGGCGCGCCGGGCAAGCTGCGGACCACGGTGATCGACCTTCATCCGAAATCGATCGTCACGTTCAATGCATCGCCCGATATCGCCTTCGACCGCTCGCTCAATGCCTATGCCGGCTGCGAACACGGCTGCATCTATTGCTATGCGCGGCCGAGCCACGCCTATCACGATCTGTCCCCCGGCCTCGATTTCGAAACGAAGCTGTTCGCCAAGCCGCAGGCGGCGGACCTCTTGCGCAAGACGTTTGCCAAGCGGGGATACCGCCCCCGGCCGCTGGCCATGGGGACCAATACCGATCCCTACCAGCCGATCGAGGCGCGCTACCGCATCACGCGACAGGTGCTGGAAACCTGCCTGGAAGCGCGCCATCCGGTGACGATCACCACCAAGTCGGCCCGTGTGCTGGACGATCTGGATCTTCTGGCCGAACTGGCGCGCCACCGGCTGACGGCCGTGAGCATTTCGGTGACAAGCCTCGATCCGCACCTGTCGCGCCTGCTGGAACCGCGTGCCTCCGCCCCGGCCAAGCGGCTGGCCGCGCTGGGCAGGCTGGTGGAAGCGGGCGTGCCGGCGCATGTTTCGGTGGCGCCGGTCATCCCTTCGATCACCGACGAATTCATGGAGAGCATTCTCGAACGCGCCGGCGCGCTGGGCGTACGATCGGCCAGCTGGATCATGCTGCGCCTGCCGCACGAAGTGGCGCCGCTGTTTCGCGAATGGCTGTCCGTCCACTTCCCCGATCGCGCGGGCAAGGTCATGGGCATCGTGCAGGACGTGCGCGACGGGCGGGACAACGATCCCGGCTTCTTCACCCGGATGAAACCGCAAGGCGTATGGGCCGATCTGATCCGCACCCGCTTCCGCGTGGGCTGTAAACGCGCGGGGATAGGCCGCGTGGATATCGATCTCGATTGCTCGGCGTTCCGCCCGCCCAGCGCGGATGGGCAGCTCAGCCTTCTTTAGAGCCCCGTTCAACCGGTTTGTAGCACCGTTCGCCGGTGAGCGGATCGTACCAGACCTCGATGATCGCGCCCGTCTCGTGATCGATCTCGCGCTCGCCGGTGCGCTGCCACTGGCCGTGCGAGGAGCCCTTGCGCCCGCGATACCCGGCGTCGAACACGGTGCCGATTACGATCAGCGCGGCAAACACGAAAAGCCCGGCCCCGCCCCCGCTGCTTCCTTCGAGGGCCACGCCGCCGCATACCATCGCGACCGCCACCACCAACGCGGCGATCCGGCCGTTGCGGGTCATTGCGGCTTGAGCCTGACCGCCGTGCCATAGGCGACCACTTCGTTCATCGTCTGGCCGATCGATCCGGAATCGAAGCGCATCATCACCACGGCATCGGCCCCCATCAGCCGCGCATTCATCACCAGCCGGTCGATCGCATGCCGCCGGGTATCCTCCACCAGCGACGAATATTCCTTGATCTCGCCCCCCACGATCGAGCGCAACCCGGCCATGATGTTGCCGCCCAGCCCCCGGCTACGCACGACCACGCCGAACACCTGGCCCAACGCTTCCTGCACTTCGCGCCCGGCTATATTCTCCGTCGTGGTCACGATCATGCGCCTATCCTCCTGCTGGCGAAAACCGCACCAGGCGGCTGTCCCGCACCGCCGCCTGGCGATGAACGACGACCGGCTTGTAGTCAGGGTCCGTCACCATGGCGAGGAACGCCGCGGCATCGGGATAGCCCATGACGAAGGTGGCATCCCACGGCCATTCCTCGGGCCCGGTGACGACGCACTCGAAATCGCCTTCCCAGACCATGCTCGCCCCCACCTTGGCGAGCACCGGCGCGATCGTGCGGTGGTATTCGGCATAGGCCTCCGCACCGGTCCAGCCCTTGTCCGCCAGCGGATGCCCTTCGGGATAGCTCGCCTTGTCCTTGAACCGGACAAGGTTCAGCATCCGGATCGGCGTGTCGCGCGGCAGCGCCTTGAAGCGATCGAAGTTGGCTCGGTCCGGATCGATGTAGTCCATGGTTCAGGCCGCCCACTGGAAATCGCGGAACTGGTCGCGCAGGTCCTTCTTGCTGATCTTGCCGGTGCCGGTGTGCGGTATCTCGTCGACGAACACGATGTCGTCGGGCACCCACCACTTGGCAACCTTGGTGGCCAGGAATGCGCGCAATTCATCGGAGCCGACATCGACGCCAGGCTTGCGCACCACGACCAGCAGCGGCCGTTCGTCCCACTTGGGATGGAACACGCCGATCGCGGCGGCTTCGGCCACCGCGGGATGGCCCACGGCGGCGTTTTCCAGCTCGACCGAGCTGATCCATTCGCCGCCCGACTTGATGACGTCCTTGGTCCGGTCGGTCAGTTGCAGCGTGCCGTTGGGGTGGATCGCCGCCACATCGCCGGTATCGAACCACTGACCGGCGTCGACGGCTTCCTTTTCGCCCTTGAAGTAGCGCTTGACCACCCATGGCCCGCGCACCTGCAGGGCTCCGGCGGTCTTGCCGTCACGCGGCAGGACGATATCGGGATCGCCCAGATCGACGCAGCGCATTTCGACGCCGAACGGCACCCGGCCCTGCATCGCCTTGATGCCGATCTGTTCGGCGAAGCTCAAGTCGTCCCAGTTCCAGGTTTCGGTGCCGGTGGTGCCGATGGGCGAGGTTTCGGTCATCCCCCAGGCGTGCGCCACGCGGATGCCTTCCCCCATGAAGCGTTCGATCATCGAGGACGGCATGGCCGAACCACCGCAAACGACCTGCTTCAGGCTGGGCGGCATGCCCATGCCGGACCTGTCTATTTCCTGGAGGAAGGCCAGCCACACCGTCGGCACGCCGGCCGATGCCGTCACCTTCTCGCGCCGGAACAGGTCGCACAGCACGGCCGCATCGTTCACCGCCGAATAGACGAACTTTGCCCCGGCCGCCGCCCCCGCCCAGGGCAGGCCCCAGCTTGCCGCATGGAACATCGGCACGATCGGCATCATCACAGTGCGCGCGTCCATGCCGAACACCGCCGGCTGGAGCGAGGAAATCGCGTGCAGCATCGTCGAACGGTGCGTATAGAGCACGCCCTTGGGATTGCCGGTGGTGCCGCTGGTGTAGCACAGCATGCACGGATCGTTTTCGTCACCGTCCGCCCAGGCGGCATGGCCGTTCTCGGCGCCGATCCAGTCCTCGAAATGGATCGCCGGCTCGTCGGAATCGAAGCAGACGTAGCGTTCGATCGTCGGCCAGCGCGGCCTCATCCGCTCCACGATCGGCGCGAACGCCTTGTCGAACAGCAAAACGCGGTCTTCCGCGTGAGCCACGATATATTCCAGCTGGTCATCGAACAGGCGCGGGTTGATCGTGTGCAGGATGCCGCCGGCCCCCACCGCGCCATACCAGGTGATCAGGTGCCGGTGATGGTTCATCGCCAGCGTGGCGATGCGATCGCCGGGCTGGATGCCGATGCGCTGAAGCGCCTGCGTCATTTTCAGCGCATCGCGGCGAATGCCCGCCCAGTTGGTGCGGCTTTCCGTGCCATCGGCCCAGTGGCTGACGAGTTCGCGCGCGCCATGTTCCCGCGCGGCATGATCGAGCAGATGGGTAACGCGCAGCTTCCAATCCTGCATGGCTCCAAGCTGCATCGTTTTCCTCTCCCGGTTGTTCTATTCCACCAGCCGCAAGTGCCGTTCCGCGCGCGCGGTCAGCGCCACATTGGCAAGCCCCTCGATGGGAATCAACCGTTCGATTAAGTCGCTGTCGAGCCGGAAATCACCGCCCAGCCGGATCAGGGGCTCCTTCGGACTGCCGGTCCGCAAGCGCGCCAGCACTTCGCCTTTCGCGTCGCCACCGCGCGGCAGCAGCATGGCCAGCTCCGAAATCGCCTCGGGCTTCGTGACATCGAGCTTCAGCTGCATCCGCGCCGCGCTGGTGACGGAGGACAGCGGCCGCGCGCCACGCACCGTCACGCGCGGCGGCTCATCGGGATTGGGCCGGTCCAGCTCGACATTCAGCAGCACGCAGGTTCCGTCGCGCGCCCACTGCACGAAGGAATCGACCAGTGCCTCCTCGAAGCACGAAGCGGAGAACAGCCCGCTGCTGTCGGAGAAATCGGCCATGACGAAGTCCTTGCCGCGCTTGGTCTTGCGCTTCTGCACGTTCTCCACCATCGCCGCCATCACCGCGCCGCTGCGCCCGCCCGCTTCGCCCCCGCCCGACATCAGGCTGCCATAGGTGCGCGCGCCGTTGGCCGAAGCGACCGCGCGGTATTCCTCCACCGGATGCGCGGCGAAATAGAACCCGAAGTTCTCGCGTTCGGCCGCCATCTGGTCCGCCCGGCTCCACGGCTTCGTCTCGGCAAGGCGCGTGGCGGGCACGGCATGGTCATCGCCCCCGAACAGGCCGCCCTGCCCGCTGGAGCGCGAGCGTGCTGCCTCATCCGCCACGGCCATCAGCAGTTCCGCATTGGCGATCACTTGCGCGCGGTTCGGCTCCAGGCCATCGAGCGCGCCGCCGGCGGCCAGCGCTTCCAGCTGGCGCCGGTTCATCGATCCGGCGGGGATGCGGCGGAACAGATCGTCCAGCGTCTCGAACGGTCCCTTCGCCTCGCGCTCGGCGACAATCGCTTCCATCGCCTTTTCGCCAACGTTGCGCAGCCCCGCCAGCGCATAGCGCACGGCATAGCCATCGTCGGTCCGCTCGACCGTGAATTCGGCTACGGAATGGTTGATGTCCGGCCCGTGCAGCGCCACGCCGTTGCGCCGCATGTCGTCCACGAACACTGCCAGTTTTTCCGACTGGTGCATGTCGAAGCACATCGAGGCGGCGTAGAATTCGTGCGGATAGTGCGTCTTGAGCCACGCGGTCTGGTAGGCGAGCAGCGCATAGGCGGCGGCGTGCGACTTGTTGAAGCCATAGCCCGCGAACTTGTCGATCAAGTCGAACAGTTCGTTGGCCTTGCCCGGCTCGATTCCCGAAACCTCCTTGCAGCCATCAACGAAGCGCTGGCGCTGGGCGTCCATTTCCGCCTGCACCTTCTTGCCCATGGCGCGGCGCAGCAGGTCGGCATCGCCCAGCGAATAGCCGGCCAGAATCTGCGCGGCCTGCATCACCTGTTCCTGATAAACGAAGATGCCATAGGTTTCGGAGAGGATGCCGGCGAGCTTCTCGTGCGGGTATTCGATGCTCTCCAGGCCGTTCTTGCGCCGCCCGAACAGCGGGATGTTGTCCATCGGGCCGGGCCGATAGAGCGAGACGAGCGCGATGATGTCGCCGAAATTGGTCGGCTTCACCGCCGCCAGCGTGCGCCGCATCCCTTCGGATTCCAGCTGGAACACGCCCACCGTATCGCCGGACTGGAGCAGCCGGTACACATCGGCATCGTCCCACGGCAACGTGGACAGGTCGATCGCGATCCCGCGCTTGCCCAGCAGGTCCACCGCCTTGCGCAACACCGACAGCGTCTTGAGGCCAAGGAAGTCGAACTTCACCAGCCCCGAATCCTCGACGTGCTTCATGTCGAACTGGGTGACCGGCATGTCCGAACGCGGGTCGCGGTAAAGCGGGACAAGCTGCGCCAGCGGCCGGTCGCCGATCACCACGCCGGCGGCATGGGTGGAACTGTTGCGCGGCAGCCCCTCGAGCTGCATGGCAAGGTCGATCAGCCGCTTGACCTCGGGATCGCGGTCATACTCACGCTTCAGCTCCGCCACGCCGTTGAGCGCGCGCGGCAAGGGCCAGGGGTCGGTCGGATGGTTGGGCACCATCTTGCACAACCGGTCGACCTGGCCATAGCTCATCTGCAGGATGCGGCCGGTATCGCGCAGCACCGCGCGGGCCTTGAGCTTGCCGAAGGTGATGATCTGCGCGACGTGATCGTCGCCGTATTTCTGCTGGACATAGCGGATCACTTCGCCGCGCCGCGTTTCGCAGAAGTCGATATCGAAGTCCGGCATCGAAACGCGTTCGGGATTGAGGAAGCGTTCGAACAGCAGCCCCAGCCGGATCGGATCGAGATCGGTGATGGTCAGCGCCCAGGCGACGAGCGACCCCGCGCCGGAACCACGCCCCGGCCCCACCGGAATCGAATGCTCCTTGGCCCACTTGATGAAGTCGGCAACGATCAGGAAGTAACCACCGAAGCCCATGCGGTTGATGATGCCGATCTCGAATTCGAGCCGCGCGCGATAGTCGAGCACTTCCTGAAACACGCCCGCTTCCACAAGCTGCGGGAAATCGTCGGCGGCCAGATCCACGTCCGGCCCGGCACACAGCACTTGCGCCAGCTCGGCATGGCAGGCTTCCGGATAATAGGGCTGCAGCCGCGCGACCAGGCCGGTGCGCGAATCTTCGGCGCACATCCGCGCCTCGCCTTCCTTGTCACCGGCAAGGCTCGGCAGAATCGGCTTGCGCTTGGGGGGCATGAACGCGGTGCGCTGTGCCACCACCAGCGTGTTCGCCAGCGCCTCGGGCACGTCAGAGAACAGGTGCTCCATGATCTCGGCCGGCTTGATCCACCATTCCTGCGAGGAGCGCGGGCGATCGGCGCTATCGACATGGGTCGAACTGGCGATGCACAGCATGGCGTCGTGCGCGGCGTAGAACGTGCGCTCGGCGAAACAGGCCGGATTGGTGGCGATCAGCGGCAGATCGCGGGCATAGGCCATCTCGATCAGCGCTTCCTCGCCCGCTTCCTCCACCTTGTCCCCGCGCCGCACGAGTTCGAGGTAGAGCCGGTCGGGAAACAGTTCCCGCAGCCGATCGCAATAGGCATTGGCCGCCGGCATCTGCCCTTCGGCCAGCAGCCGCGTCAGCGCGCCCTCCCCTCCCGCCGTCAGGCACAGCAGGCCATCGGTGTGGCCCACAAGGTCCGCCAGCACGACATGCGGCGCGAATTCCAGCGGCCGCTCCAGGTGCGCGCGGCTGACAAGATGGCAAAGGTTGTCGTATCCCGTCGCGTCCTGCGCGTAGAGACCCAGCCAGTCGATCGTCGGCGCCTGCGCGCCGAAGCCCGGTGCCGCCCCTTCGCGTTCGGGCCGCGCCACGGCCAGCATCGTGCCGATCACCGGCTGGACGCCCACATCCTTGCACGCCTTGGCGAAGGCGACGCTGCCGTAAAGCCCGTTGCGATCGGAAATGGCGATGGCCGGGAAGCCGCGCTCGGCCGCCGTCTTGGCGATCACCTTCGGATCGATCGCGCCGTCGAGCATCGTGTAGGACGAGAAAATGCGAAGCGGAACGAACGGGGCGTGAGGCATGGAGCCGAATATGCCCCCCGTTCGCCGCCTAACCAAGAGCGCCGCGCGCGCTTCCCACCGAAAAATCCGCCCTGCCACCGCCATCGTGACGCGCATCACTTGGTTTGCAACGCTGCCGGGCCTATCCTGCGGCAAAGAAGGTCAAAAGGTCGCGTGAGTTTCGCCCGATAGGAAAGGATGCGGCAATGACCGACACGCCCGAACTGCCTCAGGCCGACGACCGCAGCATCGTGGAGCGCGCCAAAGCGATCTTGCTCAAGCCCGCAGCCGAATGGCCCAGGATCGCGGCCAGCGCCGAAACGCCGGGGGAGATGATTACCCGCTATGCCGTGCCGCTGGCGGCCATCGGCCCGCTGGCGGCGTTCGTTCACGGGCAGGTGTTCGGCTATGGCGCGCTGGGGTTCAGCTGGAAGCCGGGCCTCGTGGCCGGTCTTGGCAGCGCCGTGGCGACTTACGTGCTTGGCCTTGTCGGCGTGATCGTGCTGGCGCTGATCGCGGACTGGCTGGCGCCGAAGTTCTCCGGGGTCTCGAACCGGGCCGCAGCGTTCAAGCTTGTGGTCTATGGCTCCACCGCCGCCTGGCTCGCGGGGATTGCCCAGCTTATTCCCGGTCTGGGCCTGCTCGGCCTTGCGGGGCTCTATAGCCTCTACCTCTACTACCTCGGCGCGACGCCAGTGATGAAAGTCCCGCAGGACAAAGCCGCCGGATATACGGCGGTCACGATCGCCTGTGCGGTGGTCCTCTATCTCGTGATCGGAGGCGTTTCCGGCGCGTTCCTCACCATGATGGGATCGACCACGGCGATCACCACACCCGACAGCGGCAAGGTGTCAGGCGCGCTCAGCATTCCAGGCGTGGGCAAGGTCGATCTCGACAAGGTCCAGCAGGCGGCCGACCAGTTGGAGGCGCAATCGAAGGGCGAGGCGAAGGCCGTGGCGCCTGATGCGTTGAAAGACCTGCTTCCCGCCGCGATCGGTCCGTTCCAGCGCACCGGCGTGGAGAGCGGCGCGGTCGGCGGGCTCGGCAGCAATGCCACCGGCACCTATGAAAACGGCGACAATCGCTTCACCCTGCGCATCACCGACATGTCCGCCGTGGGCGCGCTCGCCGGGCTTGGCGCGGCGATGGGCGTCAGCCAGAGCAAGGAAGATGCCGACGGCTATGAGCGCACGGGCGTCGTCAACGGGCAGATGCAGTCCGAAAAGTGGAACAACGCCGATCATAGCGGCTCGTTCGGCCGCGCCATCGCCAACCGCTTCATGGTCGAGGCCGAAGGCGATGCGGGCAGCATCGATCAGCTTAAGGCAGCCGTCGCGACGGTCGATGCCGGCAAGCTGGCGGGCCTGGCGGGTCAATGAACGCCTGAAGCAGGGCGACCGTGCTCCTTGTCGCTACCCACCCCCAGCTTCTCCCGCTTGCGGGAGGGGAGTGAGACTTGCGCCGCCGCAGGTGGCGTTAGTCGCAGCGGGGTGGGCTTTGTCTGCAAGCGATACGATCGCCTACAGCAGCGCTTCGATGTCCTTTTCCAGCGCTTCCGGTTTGTCGGTGGGGGCATAGCGACGCACCGCCTTGCCCTCACGGTTGATGAGGAACTTGGTGAAGTTCCACTTGATCCCCTTGGTGCCCAGCACGCCGGGCGCCTCCGCCTTCAGCCACTGGTACAGCGGCGTCGCCTCATCGCCGTTGACGTCGATCTTGGCCATCAACGGGAAACTGACCCCGAAATTGACCTTGCAGAAGCTTTCGATCTCTTCCGCCGTGCCGGGTTCCTGTCCGCCGAACTGGTTGCAGGGAAAGGCCAGTATCTCGAAACCCTGTTCGCGATACTTGCGCCATAGCGCCTCCAGCCCGTCGTATTGCGGGGTGAACCCGCATTTCGACGCGGTGTTCACCACCAGCAAGACGGCGCCGAGCTTGTCGGCAAGGTTGATCTCTTCGCCGTTGGGCAACTTTGCCGTAAAGTCCGCGATGGTCCGGGGCGCGGTCATGACAAGCCTTCCCGTTCCGCTAGCGCCAGCATTTCGCCGACGTTAAGCGACCGCCCGCCCGGTACGTCGAGCACCAGCCGGGCGCGCTGCTCGGCGGTCATCGCCACAACGGAGCGCAGCAATTCAGCGATCTGGCCTTTCTGGACCACGCTGAAATTGTATTGCATCTCAGACCCGCCATCGTCGCGTTCGTGCAGCGTGCCTTCCGCCTGCAGGTCGACCGATTCCATCATTTCTCCCTCCTGTTTGCGGAAGGAGTCGCACGACCACCGGAATGGATCAAGCGGGGAAGTCGGCCCGGCTGACCAGAGCCGCGATTTCCGCCGGATTATACTGCCGGTCCCCGGCCTTTTCGATCACCAGCGCCGCCCGTTCATCGGCCGGCATGCGCGAAACCAGCCGGACCATGTCGGCAAAGCTGCCCGAATGCAGCGCGGCAAAACCGTGGAACAGGCCATCGGCCGCCTCCCGACGCATGACCACGGCGTGGTCCGTCCAGAACCCCTGGCGATCTGATCCCGTTTCCGCGCGGATAGTCGTGTTCATTGAACAATCTCCTTCATGCAAGGAGAACGCGCGAAACTGCCGGGGTATCCCGCCAGCGGCCATTACAAATTGGCCATGAACGCGGCGCAGCCGCCTATTCGAGCATGCCTTCGTGCAGCCGCAGCACGCGGTCCATGCGGAAGGCCAGGCGTTCGTTGTGCGTCGCAACCAGCGCCGCGCTGCCCTGCCCGCGCACCAGCTTGAGGAACTCTTCCAGCACCCGGTCCGCCGTGGCTTCGTCCAGATTGCCGGTCGGCTCGTCCGCCAGCACCAGCGCCGGGCGGTTGGCCAGCGCCCGCGCCACCGCCACGCGTTGCTGTTCGCCTCCGGAAAGCTGGCTCGGCCGATGTTCCATGCGGTGTCCCAGCCCCAGCGCGGTCAACAGTTCCTCCGCCCGCGCCCGCGCCTCTTCGGTGGTCTTTCCGGCCACAAGCTGCGGCAGCACCACGTTCTCCACCGCGTTGAAATCGGGCAGCAGGTGGTGGAACTGATAGACGAACCCCAGCGAATCCCGCCGCAGCGTGGTGCGGGCATCGCCGGAAAGCTTCGAGGCATCGACGCCGGCGATCTCGATTACGCCTTCGAAGCCCCCTTCCAGCAGCCCGATCGCCTGCAGCATGGTCGACTTGCCCGAACCGGACGGGCCGAGCAGCGCCACGATCTCCCCGGGGCGGATGTCGAGATGGATGCCACGCAGCACCTCGATCGTTTCGCCACCTTGCGAAAAGCTGCGCCGCAGGTTGCGCAGGCTGGCGACAGGCTTGTTGGTTGCGGGCTGGTTCATGGACACATCATTCATAGCGCAGCACCTGCACGGGATCGGTACTGGCCGCCTTCATCGCCGGATAGAGCGTCGCCAGGAAGCTTAGCACGAGCGCCATCACGCAGATCACCACGATTTCGACCGGATCGCTGCGGCTGGGCAATTCCGTCAGAAAGCGGATCGAGGGGTCCCACAGGTTCTGCCCCGTGATCCATTCGACCGCATGGACCACCGATTGGCGGAAATAGAGGAACACGAAGCCTAGCCCCAGCCCGACCATGGTGCCGAGCGCCCCGATCACGAAGCCGATGGTCATGAATATCTTGAGCAGGCTGCGCCGTGTCGCCCCCATCGTGCGCAGGATCGCGATGTCGCGCGTCTTGGCGCGCACCAGCATGATCAGCGACGAAAGGATGTTGAACACCGCCACCAGCACGATGATCGAGAGCACCACGAACATCGTTACGCGCTCCACCGCCAGCGCCTTGAACAGGCTGCCGTTGATGGTCATCCAGTCCGTCACCACGGCCCGCCCCGCCAGCTGCTGCTTGAGCGGCGCGAGCGTCTGGTTGACGGTATCGGCATTGGTCGTCGTCACTTCGATCATCCCGATCGTGTCGCCCGTCAGCAGCAGCGTCTGCGCATCGGGGATCGGCATCACGACATAGGCCTGGTCATAGTCATAGACGCCGATCTCGAAGATCGCGGAAACGGTGTAGGCGATCTGGCGGGGCACGGTGCCGAACGGCGTGGAACGGCCCGCCGGGTTGACCACGGTGATGGTATCGCCCACCCGCGCGCCCAGGTTCTCCGCCAGCCGCGATCCGATCGCCACGTTGGACGACCCCGGCGTGAGCGCGGCGAACGAGCCGGCCACGCGCTTTTCCTCCAGCCGCTTGATGTCCTCGGCGGTGTTGCCGCGCACCAGGATCGCCTCGACCCGGCCATTGAACGTCGCCAGCAGGGGCTGTTCGATCAGCGGCGAGGCGCGGGTGACGCCCGGCGTCGCGCGCACCTGCTTCAGGATGTCCTGCCAGTCGTCCAGCCGCCCGCCATAGGCCTGAATGATCGCATGGCCGTTCAGCCCCACGATCTTGTCGAGCAGTTCCGCGCGAAAGCCGTTCATCACGCTCATGACGATGACCAGCGCCGCAACGCCCAGCATCACCGCGGCAAGGCTGATTCCGGCAACCAGGGCAATGAACGCTTCCCCCCGCCCCGGCAGCATGTAGCGCTTGGCGATGGTCCATTCGAAGGTGTTGAGGATCAAGCCGGAACTTTCCTGGATCGAGCGATGTGGCAACGGGATTTAGGCGCGGCGGCCGTCTTGGGCAATGGGGCGTTTTCCGCGCTAAAGCCGCACCGGGAAGATAAAGGCGCACGCGGGATTCTACTCGGTGCCCCGTAACCCCGCCTTAGGCCAAACAGGCGCAGGAAGGCACGAACCATTCAGCTTTTCGGGAACAGACCGGTGACCATCAGAAAAACAGTCTTTGCCGCCGGCCTCGCCATGCTTTTCATTCTGGTGGCGAGTGTCGTGATCAGCGCGCTCAGGATCAACGACATCCGCATCGGTGGACCGCTGCACACCAAATCCCGCGAGGCCGCCGATCTGGTCGCGGACATCCTGCCTCCGCCCGAATACGTCATCGAACCCTATCTGGAAGCGGCGATGCTGATGCGCGACCCTTCGCGCGCCGAAGCGACCAGCCGGCGCATCGCCGCGCTAAAGGCCGCCTATGACGATCGCCACCAGCACTGGCTGGAATCCGACATCGACCCGACCGTGAAGCGGGCGGTCACCGTGGAGACGCATGATCCGGCAGAGCAGTTCTGGCAGGAACTGCAGGGCCGCCTCCTGCCCGCCGCGCGGCAGGGGGATGGGGCAGCGATGCAGCACTCTTTCGAGCGCCTTTCCACCCTTTACGCCACGCATCGTGCCGCCGTCGACAGGACGGTGACTCTGGCGAACAACTATGGCCAGCGCCTGAACGAAAAGGCAGCCGCCAGCCTCTCCGAGTCCATGCGCTTGCTGGGCGTGCTGGCGCTGCTGTTGCTGATGCTGGTCGTGGGCTTTTGCTCGATGGTCATCTTCCGCATCGTCCGGCCGATCGGCAGCATGACCACGCTGATGCAGCGCATGGGCCGGGGCGAAATGGACATCGAGAACCCGCACGAACGACGCAAGGACGAACTCGGCGAAACGGCGCGCGCGCTTCAAAGTATCGTGCATTACGTCGAGGAAAAGGCGCGCGCGGATTCCGAGCGTGAAATGGCAGTGCAGCGCCGCGTGGTCAGCAGCCTTGGCGCGGCGCTCGCCCGGCTCAAGGACGGCGGACTGAACCACCGTATCGCCGAGGAATTTCCGGAAGCCTACGTCCAGTTGCGCGACGATTACAACCTGGCCGCCGCCTCCATGTCCGAAGCGATCAGCACGGTCATGGCCTCGATCGGGCGCGTGTCGAACAGCGCCTCGGAAATCAACGCGGCCATCACCGAACTCGCCCAGCGCACCGAGATCCAGGCCAACAGCCTGCAGGAAACCGCCACCGCGCTGCGCGACCTGAACGATACCGTGCAGCATACCGCCGGCGCGGCGCAGGAGGCCGCCTCCACCGTCACGTCGGCGCAGGCCGAAGCGCAGGGCAACACCATCATCGTCTCCGAAACGGTCGGCGCGATGGACCGGATTGCCAGCAGCACGCGGCAGATCGTGCCCATCACCGAAGTCATCGATCGTCTGGCCCACCAGACGCACCTGCTTTCGCTCAACGCCAGCGTGGAAGCTGCGCGCGCGGGCGAAGCCGGCAAGGGGTTCGCCGTGGTCAGCGACGAAGTGCGAAATCTCGCCACCAATTCCGCAGACGCCGCGCAGCAGGTCAAATCGCTGATCGAACAGTGCGCCGATCAGGTGGGCGAAGGCGTGACGCTGGTCGGCCGGTCGGGCGAAGCGTTCGATACGGTCATGACCAAGGTTCTCGCAATCAGCGACATCATCAGCCGGATCGCCACGTCGGCGCAGGAACAGGCCGAACGCCTGGCACTGATCAACGGCGCGATCGGCGGCATGGACCGGGTCACCCAGCAGAATGCCGCGATGGGCGAAGAGTGCAACGCGGCTGCGCGCATGCTGGCCAACGAGGCGGACCAGCTACGCCAACTGGTCGGGCGCTTCGATATCGGCTCTACCGGCTTGCCCGGCAGCCCGCCCGCGCCGCGCCTTGCCGCCTAACGGGCGTTAGGCTCAGGCCGCGACCGCAGTGCGATCGCGGCCCGCGCTCTTGGCGCGATAAAGCGCGGCATCGGCCCGCGAGAGCGTGTCCGAAAGATCGCCATCAAGCACGGCGATCCCCGCGCTAACCGTTACGCGCACGATGATCGATCCCACCGGCACCGCCGAACGCGAAATTTCCTTGCACAGGCGGACGCAGATCTTTTCGGCATGGTCGATCCGGGTTTCGGGCAGGATCACCGCGAATTCCTCGCCGCCGATCCGCGCGATGTGGTCCGTCTGACGCAGCGCGCGCCGCGCCGCCTGCGCAACCGAGGCCAGCACCATGTCGCCCGCCCCGTGACCAAACCGGTCGTTGACCGCTTTGAAATAGTCGATGTCGAACACCACGATGCAACCAATGACGCCGCTGGCGACGGTCCGTTCGGCCAGATCGAAGAACGCCCGGCGGTTCGACAGTCCGGTCAGCGGATCGGTCATCGCGGCGATCGAAAGATCCGCTTCCAGCCGCTTGCGCTGCGAAATGTCGCGCGTCGCGCAGATCAGCGCGCCGTCTTCGGGCACCGCACGAAAATGCGTTTCGAACCAGCGCGGCTCGCCAAGCTTGGTCAGGGCAAGGTGTTCCACGCTGATCGGCGTGCCCGGCGCGTTGCGCGCGCGCAATCCGGCCTCATGCACCCGCTGCAGATGATCCGGATGGATCAGTTCCGAGACATTCGTGCCGACAAGGCCCGCGGGATCATAGCCGCTGACGTAGAGGATCGAGGGCGAGACATAGCGGATGACGCCATCGGCATCGAGATGCATGATGATGTCGCTGACGTGATCGGACAGCAGGCGATACCGCGCCTCGCTTTCCGCCAGTTCGCGCATCTGCCGGCGCCGGCGTTCCTGCTCGAACTGGACCGGCAGCGCGAACAGCACCGTCACCGCGATGTAGATTTCGAAGAACTGCATCCGGTCGCCGAGATCGAGATGCATCATCGCCACCGGCCCTTCGCCGCGCATCGTCAGCATGCCGCCGATCAGCGCCAGCACGCAGGGCAGGAACGTGGTGACGACGCATGGCGCCCACACCGCGGCCGCAACCACCATCAACACCGGGAACAGCATCAGCGGCCGATTGGGCTGACTGAACACCACCGCCGTCAGCACGGTCATCGCCACCACGGCCAGAACGGCCACGAGCCGCCTGTTGTCCGGCAGCAAAGGCTGGCCGTTATGCACCGCGTAGGAAAGGCTGATCGTGAAGGGCAGGAACGTGAGCAGACCAACCGCGTGGCCGATCATCCAGTGCACGAAATTGCTGCCCGGATCGATCTCCAGCACCATGCCGGTCACCGCCAGGGCCGCCAGGCCGCTGACCATCGGCACGGCCAGCCCGATGCCGAGGTAGTATCCCGCCAGCCATTCGAGAGTGTCGCCGGGCCAATAGGCGTCGAAGATGCGCTTGAGCATGATCGCGGCCATCAGGGCTTCCCCCACGTTGACCAGCGCGAGCTGCGCGGCGACGCGCCACCCGAACCCGAAGAAGCCCGTCGCCACGAAGCTGGCAAACGCGCAAAGGGCGATCGTCAACGGCCAGACGCGGCGCCCAGCCGTGAGCAAATACCCAGAGAGTAGCGCGCTGGACACCCAGATCATCGCAACGCCGCCGCTAAAGCGGCTGAAATGCACGGTCGTTGCCGCCGTGGCGAAATACAGCAGGGCCACGCCGGCAGGCCCGGCGATGGAGCGAGCGGCAAGGAAGCGGGAGGGGATCATGCATCCCCTTGTCTCTCGCAATGGTTAAATTCCGTCTAAGAGGAAGACCCTATCGGCCGGCCGCACCGGGGGGAAACCGCCTCCAGAACGGCAACCTGGCGCGAATGTCATGCCCGCCCCTTGCGTTCCGGGGCAATCGGGGCCACATGGGCGCCTTCGCTGGCCGGCGCTGTTGCGCCCTCGTGACGAGTCCTCGAGGACCCATGACTTTCACCGATCTTTCTCATGACCACGCACCCTGGGACGTGGATGGCGACAAGCTGCGCGAAGAGTGCGGCATCTTCGGCGTAATCGGCACGCGCGACGCGGCCGCGATGGTTGCGCTGGGGCTGCATGCCCTTCAGCATCGCGGGCAGGAAGCGGTGGGCATCACCAGCTTCGATGGCCAGGAATTCTATTCCCGCCGCGGCATCGGACACGTCGCGCAGAACTTTTCCAGCGAACAAGCGCTGGCGGAACTGCCCGGCGCCACGGCCGCCGGCCACGTCCGCTATTCCACCACGGGCGGTTCCGGCTTGCGCAACGTCCAGCCCCTGTTCGCCGATCTTGCCACAGGCGGCTTCGCCATCGCGCACAACGGCAACATCTCCAACGCGATGTATCTGAAGCGCGACCTCGTGCGCAAAGGCGCGATCTTCCAGTCGACCTCCGACACCGAAGTCATCATCCACCTCGTCGCCACCAGCCGCTATCCCACCCTGCTCGATCGCTTCGTCGATGCGCTGCGGCTGGTCGAAGGCGCCTATTCGCTGATCTGCATGACGCCGGCCGGCATGATCGCCTGCCGCGATCCGCTGGGCATCCGCCCGCTGGTGATGGGCAAGATCGGCGATGCGGTGGTCTTCGCCAGCGAAACCGTCGCGCTCGACGTGGTGGGTGCGGACTTCGTGCGCGAAGTCGATCCCGGCGAACTGATCCGCGTGGCGCATGACGGCGCGATCGAAAGCCACCGTCCGTTCGGCAATACCAGCGCGCGCCCGTGCATTTTCGAGCACGTCTATTTCAGCCGTCCGGATTCGCTGATGGGCGGCCGTTCGGTCTATCAGGTGCGTAAGGCGATCGGCGCGCAGCTCGCCATCGAAAGCCCCGCCGATGCCGATCTGGTGATCCCCGTGCCCGACAGCGGCGTGCCGGCCGCGCTCGGCTACGCGCAACAGTCCGGCATTCCGTTCGAGCTGGGCATCATCCGCTCGCACTATGTCGGCCGCACCTTCATCCAGCCGTCGGACGGCGCGCGCCATGCCGACGTGAAGCGCAAGCACAACGCCAACCGCGCGCTGGTGGAAGGCAAGCGGATCGTGCTGATCGACGATTCGATCGTGCGCGGCACCACCAGCATGAAGATCGTGCAGATGATGCGCGATGCCGGCGCCAGCGAAGTGCACATGCGCGTCGCCAGCCCGCCGACGGAACACTCCTGCTTCTATGGGGTGGATACCCCGGAACGTTCGAAGCTGCTCGCCGCGCGCATGAACGTGCCGGCGATGGCCGATTTCATCCAGGCCGACAGCCTGGCCTTCGTCTCGATCGACGGGCTTTACCGCGCGGTGGGCGAAGCGCAGCGCAACAACGGCTGCCCGCAGTATTGCGACGCCTGCTTCACCGGTGATTACCCGACGCGGCTTACCGACGTGGGCGATCGCGATGCCACCGATCAGCTGCCCCTGCCGGTCGGAAAGGTCGCCTGAATGACGCAGGGCAGCGGCCCCCTGGCGGGGCAGGTCGCGCTGGTCACGGGCGCCAGCCGGGGCATCGGCGCGGAAACCGCGCGCGCCCTGGCCGCTGCCGGCGCGCATGTGGTGCTCGTCGCGCGATCGGCCAAGGAGCTTGAGCAGGTCGAGGAGGAAATCTTCCAGGCCGGCGGCAGCGCCACGATCGCGCCGGTCGATCTGACCGAGCCCGAAGGCATCGCGCGGCTGGCGACGGCCATCTCCAGCCGCTGGAGCGCGCTCGACATCCTGGTGATCAACGCCGCCACGCTGCCCACGCTGACGCCCGTGTGGCAGATCGATCCGCGCGAATTCAACCTGGCGATGACGCTCAACGTGATGGCCACGCAAGCGCTGATCGCCGGCTTCGATGCCATGCTGAAGCGCAGCGGCAACGCCCGCGTCATCGGCGTGACCAGCAGCGTGGGCGCGAAGCCGCGCGCCTATTGGGGTGCCTATGGCGCCTCCAAGGCCGCGTTCGACAACCTGCTGGAATCCTACGCGCAGGAAGTCCGGGCAATCTCGAACATCCGCGTCACCGTGCTCGATCCAGGCGCCACGCGCACGAAGATGCGCGCTCGCGCCTATCCGGGCGAAGACCCCAATTCGGTGAAAGCACCGGACGTGGTCGCCGGACGGATTTTGGCGCTGGTGCAGGAAACTCACGAAAGCCCGCATCGCGAGCGCGTGGAAGCCTGATCCTTCAGCCCTGCTTCACCAGCGTGACCTGGCTGACGTCGATGCCGCCGCCCAGGAAGCCACCCTCGCAATACATCAGGTAGTAGCGCCACAGGCGCACGAAACGGGCGTCGAACGCCGACGGCAGGCGCCCTTCCTCCACGGCACGGTCGAACGCCTCGCGCCAAAGGCGCAGCGTGCGGGCATAGTCCGCGCCGAAATCCTGCTGGTCCTCCCACGCCAGTCCGCGTTCCGCCGCCAGCGCGCGGAACGCGCTTTCGCGGATCAACAGACCGCCGGGGAAGATGTAGGCCTGAATGAAATCGGCGCTGACGGCATAGGCATCGAACAGATCGTCGCGGATCGCGATGAACTGGATGGCCGCGCGTCCGCCGGGCTTCAGATGGCGCGCAATGCAATCGAACCACGATGGCCAGAACCGCCGGCCCACCGCCTCGACCATCTCCACGCTGGCGATCGCATCGAATTGCCCGTCGACGTCGCGATAGTCCTGATGGCGATATTCGGTGCCCGGCACGGCCCGTTCGCGCGCCCAGGCCAGTTGCTCGTCCGACAGGCTGATGCCGACGACCCGCGCTCCGTGGGCCTGCGCGAACCGGCGGGCCAGGAATCCCCAGCCGCAACCGATCTCCAGCACGCTCGCCCCCGGTTGCAGTCGCAGGCGCTCCGCCAGCCGGTCCACCTTGTGGACCTGCGCGGTTTCCAGATCGGCATCGGGGGCAAGCCCGGCCCACAGCGCGCTGGAATAGCTCATCGAGGGATCGAGCCAGCAGGCGTAGAAATCGTTGCCGAGATCGTAGTGCGCCGAAATGTTCAGCCGCGCGCCCTTGCGGCTGTTGCGGCGCAGCGCGTGCAGCACGCGGCCGGCCCAGCGCCAGGGCCCCTTGGCGCGCGCCATGTCCCCCATCGCCTTTGCGTTGCGCACGAACAGTGCGAACAGGGCTACCGGGTCCGGGCTTTCCCATTCGCCGGCTTCCCAGGCCTGATACCAGCCGACCGAGCCCGCCGTCGCCAGCCGCAGCAATCCGCGCCAGTCGTGCAGCGTGATTTCCGCCGCGTACCCCGGCGCGCGCGCGCCGAACAAGCGGGTGGAGCCATCAGGCAGACGGGCCAGCAGCGATCCTTCCGCCAGCCCGGTATCGATCCGGTCCAGCAAGCGGCTCATCGATCCGGTGACGAGCCGTGCGAGCAGCCCCGTGCCTGCGGTCATCGACCGCCCCCCCGCCACCAGATGCCCACCTCGTACCGGCGTTTGCGCGTTCATGGCGATACTATGCGCGGTTGATATCGGGACCGCAATCCCGGCCGGCGCGAGAAAGGATCAGATCGCCTTCAAACCCGCATGGGCTTCCAGCGCCCGCTGGCGCGCAGCCGCGTGGGCGATGATCGGCGACGGGTAACCGCCGGGCCGCACCGGCGGATCGTGGATCAGGGGATCGGGCACGCCCGCCAGTTCGGGCACCCAGCGCCGGATATAATCGCCAGCGTCGAACTTGGGCGATTGCGTCAGGGGGGCCATGATCCGCACGAACATGTTGGAATCGACGCCGGTGCCCGCGCTCCACTGCCAGTTGACCGCGTTGGAGCCGTAATCGGCATCGACCAGCGTATCCCAGAACCACTGTTCGCCGCGCCGCCAGTCGATCAGCAGATGCTTGATCAGGAAGCTGGCCGCGATCATCCGCACGCGGTTGTGCATCCAGCCCGAAGCCCACAACTCGCGCATCCCGGCATCGACGATGGGATAGCCGGTGCGCCCCTGGCACCAGGCGCGAAAATCGCGGTCCGCGTCCGGTCCGGAGCGCCACGCCATATGATCGAACGGCGCGCGCGCGTTGCGCCCACCGTAGTCCGGAAACTGGAGAATCACGTTCTGCGCATAGTCGCGCCAGCCGACTTCCCCCAGAAACGTATCGACCGATCCACCCGCGTCGCGCACCGCGTGCCAGATCGCGGCGGGGGATATCTCCCCGAAATGCAGGTGCGGGGAAAGCCGCGAGGTCGCTTCCACCGAGGGCAGGTTGCGCCGCTCGGCATAGCGGCGGGCGTGATCCGTAAAAGTCGCCAGCCGATCGCGCGCGCCGGCCTCGCCCGGAGTCCATTCGGCGCGAAAGCCCCCGGCCCAATCCGGCGAGGCAGGCAGCAACGCCCAGTCAGCCAAGGCTTCGCTGTCCGGCCACGCCGCCGGCGCGGGCAAGGCTGCCGGCGCGGGCGACGGCCGGGGCGGCGGCATCCGTTCGGTCAGCGCCCGCCAGAACGGCGTGTAGATGCGATAGGGTTGTCCCGCCCCGGTCCGTACCGATCCCGGCGGCGCCAGATAGTTCCCGTCATGCAGCACCAGATCGAGCCGCTGCGCCACCGCGCGCTCCGCGTTGCGCCACCACGGCTCATAATGATGCAGCGCGTGAACCCGCACCGCGCCGGTCCGCGCGGCAAGTTCCGCCAGCACCTCCTCGCAGCGCCCCCGCCGCAGCACCAGCCGCGATCCCCGCGCGCGCAAGTCCGCGTCCAGGCTGGACAGACTGTGGTGCAGCCACCAGCGCGAGGCCCCGCCCATGCGCCGGTGGCGCGGCGTTTCGTCATCCAGCACATAGACCGGGATCACCGGCCCTTCCGCCGCCGCCGCGTGGAACGCCGCCTGATCGGCCAGCCTCAGGTCGCGACGCAGCCAGACGATGACGGGTGGTTTCATGGAAAAGCGCGGTCCTTCATGCGGGCAACTCTTTTAGCGGACCCGCACGGTCATCCGGAAGCAGCCCCAAAGGGCAGACTTTATCCGCCAGCACACCCTGAACCGCCCACGGGCAGCGTGACAACGGTGTTGAAGTTCCGGCTCATGGCGGGGCCGGTGAAGCGCGCATCGCCGAACGTCACCACCGCACGGCAGCGCCCTTGCTCCACGCGCGCCACCGGCATTTGCGACCAGGCGAGGAACTTGCGTGCCTGCGCCGTGGCCTGCGCCGCGCGGCGGACGATCGGTTCCTGCATCCGGTCGGCTATCGGCACGCCGAAGTCCACCAGCCCGTCAAGGCGGCGCAACGGATCATAGCGCCCCTGCACGATGAAGCCGTTTTGTCGCCAGACCACGTCGCGCCGCCAGAACAGCAGCGGCTCGGGCGCGGCGAAAATCCGGTCCGGCGCCGCATAAGGCGTATCGCGCGATGGCGCGGCCCATGCCAGCGCCGAAATGCCGATGTTGACGGCAATGAACAAGGCGCTCCCCGCCAGCGCCAGCATCGCCGGGCGGCCGCTTCCTCCACGTCGGGCGCGCCAGATGCCCAGCCCCAGCAGCGCCAGCAGCCAGGGCGAGATGATGAACAGGCCATCGGCATGGAACCAGCGCTCGCTGGCCGGTGAGAACAGCTGGATCGCATAGATGTTCTGCAGATCGAGCAACGGGTGCGTCAGCGCGCCGATCCAGCACAGCGCCAGCAGCCAGCCGAAGCGCATCGGCGGGCCAACGTCCGCCAGTCGCCCCCGCCGCTCCTGCCAGCGGTCCAGCAGCCACAGCAGGATCGCCAGCACCGGCGGCAGCACCAGCACGCCACCGATCAGGCCATGGGTAAAGCCGCGGTGCATCGCCAGCGGCGGCCACGGCGCCCAGCCGAAGAACACGTCGACATCGGGCAGGTTGGCCGCCAGCACGGTGGCGGCCAGTCCCTTGCGCGTGCGGCGCTTCAGCCCGGTTTCGGCCAGCGCCCAGCCGACAAGGCTGTGGGTCAGGTTGTCCAACGCCGCCCGGCCCGTCCTGTCGGCCCGGTCGCTCCGTTCAGGCGTCCACCGTCCAGGTCTGGCCCTTGGCAAGCAGCTTGGCGAGGTTGGCGCTCTTGCCCGCGCGCGCCTGCGCGTCCTGCGCCAGCACGGTTGCCTCGTAAGTCGGGCGGGGATCGTCGTAGATCACGCCCAGCGCCATCGGGAACGGCCCGAACGGCATCTCGACGAGCATGTGCGCGATCGCGCGGTTCTTGACGTTGTGCACGATCACGCCCGCCGCCTGCCAATCGCCATCGACCACGTCGACGACCTTGAGGCTCAGCGTATCCATGTCGAGCGCGATGCCCTTGGCACCCTTCCCGAACAGCATGGGCTCGCCGTCCTTGAGCCAGAGCTGGCCGGTATCGGCCGTCGCCTTTTCGGTGAAGTTCGCGAACACGTCCTTGTTATAGACGATGCAGTTCTGGAAGATTTCCACGAACGCCGCGCCCTGGTGCGCGTGCGCCGCCTTGAGCACCGAGGACAGGTCCTTCGACACGTCATAGGCGCGCGCAATGAACCGCGCGCCCGCACCCAGCGCAAACGCGCAGGGCAGCGCCGGGCGATCGACCGAACCGAGCGGCGTCGTCGGCGAATGCGTGCCTTCGCGGCTGGTGGGCGAATACTGGCCCTTGGTGAGGCCATAGATCTCGTTGTTGAACAATAGGATCTGCGTGTTCACGTTGCGCCGCAGGATGTGCATCGTGTGGTTGCCGCCGATCGACATGCCGTCGCCGTCACCGGTGACCAGCCACACGTCGAGTTCCGGATTGGCCAGCTTGATGCCCGTCGCGAACGCGGGCGCGCGGCCGTGGATCGTGTGGAAGCCATAGCTTTCCACGTAGTAGGGGAAGCGGCTGGAACAGCCGATGCCCGAAACGAACACGGTCTTGGCCGGGTCCGCGCCGATCTCGGGCAGCGTGCGCTGCACCGCCTTCAGGATCGCGTAGTCACCGCAACCGGGGCACCAGCGCACTTCCTGATCGGTTTCCCAGTCCTTGAGCGTGGTCTTGATGGGGGTCATGTCGTTCATGCCAGCGCTCCTTCGATCGCGGCTTCGATTTCGGCGATGGTGAACGGCTGGCCACTCGTCTTGTTGAGCGGCTTCGCGTCCAGCAGGAACTGGTCGCGCAGCACCGTCTTGAACTGGCCGGTGTTCATTTCGGGCACGAGGATGTTCTCGTACTGGCCGAGCAGGTCACCCAGATTGGTCGGCAGTGGCCAGACGTGGCGGACATGGACGTGCGAGACGTCCAGCCCCTTGGCGCGCGCGCGGCGAACGGCCTGGTGGATCGGTCCGAAGGTCGATCCCCAGCCGACGACCACCAGCTTGCCACCTTCGGTGCCGAGCGCCACGTCCTGCTGCGGAATGCCGTGGGCGATGCCGTCCACCTTGGCCTTGCGCGCGTCGGTCATGGTCTGGTGGCTGGCGGGCGAATAGTCGATGTTGCCGGTGCCGGGGTTCTTCTCGATGCCGCCGATGCGGTGCATCAGGCCGGGCGTGCCCGGCTTGATCCACGGGCGCGCGCCCTTTTCGTCGCGCGCGAAGGGCAGCAGTTCGCCATCCGGGCCGTTCTTCTCTTCAAGGAACTTCGCCGGGAACGGCTTATAGCTGGCAGGATCGGGCACTTTCCACGGCTCGGCGGCGTTGCCGATATAGCCGTCGGTCAGCAGCATCACCGGCGTCATGTATTCCACCGCGATGCGGCAGGCCTCGATCGCGCAGTCGAAGGCATCGGCCGGCGAACGCGCCGCGATCACCGGCATCGGCGCATCGCCGTTGCGGCCATAGACGGCCTGGTAGAGATCCGACTGCTCGGTCTTGGTCGGCAGGCCCGTGGACGGGCCGCCGCGCTGCGAGTTGACGATCACCAGCGGCAGTTCGGTCATGATGGCCAGGCCCATCGCCTCGCCCTTCAGCGCGATGCCGGGGCCGGACGACGAGGTGACGCCAAGCTGCCCCGCATAGGACGCGCCGATGGCCGAAGCGATCGCGGCGATTTCGTCTTCCGCCTGGAAGGTGGTGACGCCAAATTCCTTGAGCTTGGCCAGATTGTGCAGGATCGCCGAAGCCGGCGTGATCGGATAGCCGCCGAAGAACATCGGCAATTCGGCAAGCTGCGCCCCGGCCACGAGGCCCAGGCTCACCGCTTCCGCGCCCGTCACCGTGCGGTAGAGGCCCGGCGCGGTTTCCACCGGCGCGATGTGATACTGCTTCAGCGGCCCGGCCAGTTCCGCTGTCTCGCCATAGGCATGGCCGGCGTTGAGCGCGGCGATATTGGCTTCGGCCAGCACCGGGGCCTTGGCGAACTTGGCGTTCAGCCAGTCGACCAGCGGCTTGCGGTCACGATCGAACATCCACAGGGCAAGGCCCAGCGTCCACATGTTCTTGCAGCGCAGGGCTTCCTTGTTGCCCAGGCCGAACGGCTTGACCGCCTCGAGCGTCAGCGCCGAAATGTCGAACGCCAGAAGCTGCCACTTTTCGAGGCTGCCGTCCTCCAGCGGGTTCTGGTCGTACTTCGCCTTTTCAAGGTTGCGCTTGTTGAACTCGCCGGTGTCCGCGATGATGAGGCCGCCGGCCTTCAACTGGCCGACATTGGTCTTCAGCGCGGCCGGGTTCATCGCCACCAGCACGTCGGGCGCGTCGCCCGCGGTTTCGATCTCGGTCGAACCGAAGTTGATCTGGAACGCGGAAACACCGAACAGCGTGCCCTGCGGCGCGCGGATTTCGGCCGGAAAGTCCGGGAACGTCGCCAGATCGTTGCCCGCCAGCGCGGTCGACAGCGTGAACTGGCCGCCGGTAAGCTGCATCCCGTCGCCGGAATCGCCCGCGAAGCGCACGACGACCGCTTCGGGTGCGGCGGGCGTGGTCCCGCCAGTCAGGGCGTCCGGACCTTCTGCAAGTGCTGTAACCATTCTCTTCCTCGTCTGCGCAACCGCGCTCTGGCAGCACGATCCGCCTATGTCTCCATCAATCCGCACGCAAAGAAGAAAATCTCTTCGACGCGAAACGCTGGAACGTCCTTGATTCCCATCGGAGACGCTAGTCAAGTTGCAAAAGCAGACTTAGGCATGATGGCGAAAAACGATTCCCGGTCTCAAATGGACCGGGAACGCCACCCGCCGCACCGGCAACCGGAAGAGGAACCCGCAGCCATGTCAGACAGTGAGACGATCGACCGCCCACAGCATTTCGTCCGGCCCGACGTGAAGGGATTCCTCGACTACCTGAACGCCGCCGGCGCCCCGCCGATGAGCCAGTTGGGGCTGGAAGCGGCGCGCGCCAGCTATCTGGCCATGCAGGAACTGGCGGAGCAGGACCCGCGCGATCTGGCGGTGATCCGCGACCTGACCTGCCCTGGCCCGGCCGGCCCGATCCCGCTGCGGTTCTACGACGCGCGCGAAACCCGCGAGCCCGGCCCGGTCGTGGTGTTCTATCACGGCGGCGGCTTCGTCATCGGCGATCTGGAAACCCACCACCGGCTCTGCACCGAAATCGCCGCCGAACTGGACCTGCCGGTCGTGGCGGTGGATTACCGCCTCGCGCCCGAAGCCCCCTTCCCCGCCGCGCCCGACGATTGCGAAGCGGCGACGCGGTGGGTCGCTGGCAGCCCGGCGGAACTCGGTCGCACGTTCACCGGCCTTATCCCCATGGGCGATTCGGCCGGTGGCAATCTCACCATCGTCACCACCCAGGCCCTGCAGGAAAAGCCCGCCGCTGTTCCAGTGGTCATCCAGGTGCCGATCTATCCGCTCAGCGACGACCGGCCCGACCACGACTCGTTCCTCTCCTTCGCCGACGGTTTCCTGCTGACGAAGGACACGATGGAATGGTTCGCCGATGGCTATCGCGCCGTGCCGGGTGACAAGCGCGCCTATCCGCTCTACGGCGACCATTCGAACATGCCGCCCACGGTGCTGGTCACCGCAGGTCTCGATCCGATTCGCGATAGCGGCCGGGTCTATGGCGCTCAGTTGATCCTCGCCGGATCGGACGTGATCTTCCTGGAAATGAAGGGTACGATCCACGGGTTCACGCAGATCCGCAAGGCGCTGCCGAGCGCGCAGGCGGACATGCGGTCCATCTTCGAGGCGGTCCGCCTGCTGCTGGAAAGGTTGAAATGAACGAAGAGTTTGCGGGGCTTCCCTACCGCCCCTGCGTCGGTCTGATGCTGGTCAACGCGCACGGTCAGGTTTTCGTGGGCCGGCGCATCGATGAACGGGCGGGGGAAGCCTGGCAGATGCCGCAGGGCGGCATCGACGACGGCGAGGATCTGCATCCCGCCGCGCTGCGCGAACTGGGCGAGGAAACCGGTCTCACGCCCGATCTGGTGACGGTCATCGCGGAAAGCCGCGAGGAATACTTCTACGACCTGCCCGATGAGCTGCTCGGCAAGATCTGGAAGGGCCGCTATCGCGGGCAGCGGCAGAAATGGCTGCTGCTGCGCTTCATCGGCCAGGATCAGGACGTGCGGCTGGACGCGCACGAACACGCTGAATTCCGCGAATGGAAATGGATCGATCCGGAACTGCTGCCGGACGTGATCGTGCCGTTCAAGAAGCGCGTGTACCGTCAGGTTCTGGAAGAATTCCGCGACCTTATCTGACGGGCCGAATCTGACAGACTGAATCTGACGGACCCGGGGGGCTGCGTCAGTTCGATTCCACCGTCGGCTGGGGCTTGATCGCCTCGGCCGAAACCACCTTGGGCGCCGGCCCCTTGGCGATCACTGCCGCCAGATCCTCGGTCTCGGCGCAGGTCTTGCCGCACAGCCCTTCCAGCCGCGACAGGTTGCGGCGCGCCTTGTCGACCGCGCCCTTTTCCACCATCGCGCCGCCTTCGCCCGAAATGGCGGCCAGGTTGTTGGGATCGCGCGACAGCGCCAGCCGGTAGTAGTGGATCGCCTTGCCCTGCATACCGCTCCGCCGCGCGGCATCGGCCAGCGCCACGAACGTGCCGGTGTTGCCTGGATCGACCGCCAGCGCGGCCTCGAAGCTGTTGGTTGCCCCTTCGACATCGCCAGCCGTGAGCGCCTTGCGCCCGGCGTCCAGCAAAGCCTGCGCCCGGGGATCGATGGCTTCGGTCACCTTCGCCGTCCCCATGCTTCCGGTCACGCCGGCCAGCAACGACAGGGCAAGGGCAACGGGTGTGTAGCGCATCACGAACTCCTTCAGCCGGGAGCCAGGGCGTGGTGATCCGGCGGTCATGGGAATATCATCTATCATAGGCGGCGAAGCGTCGAGAAGAAAAACCCGTCCGTCCCATCATGCGCCGGGGTGAGGCGCCACCCCGCCCCCCGCGCCCGCCCGGCCGGCATCGCCGGGAGATCGGCCCGCCAGTCCGGCCTTTCGGCCAGGAAAGCCGCCACCCCGTCCGCGCCTTCGGCATCGAGCAGCGAACAGACGATATAGGTCAGCCGCCCGCCCGGCCGCACCAGATCGGCCGCCACGCGCAGCAGGCGCGCCTGGGTCGCCGCGTACCGCGCGATCGCGGCCGGCGAAAGCCGCCAGCGCGCCTCGGGATTACGCCGCCAGGTGCCCGTGCCCGAACAAGGCGCATCGATGAGCACAGCATCCGCCCTGCCCGCCCAGTCGGCCAGCATCGCCGCCTCGCGGTCCGGATCGAGCAGCCGCGTTTCCGCGATGGCTCCCGCCCGCGCCGCGCGTTCGGGCAGGCGCGACAGGCGCGGCCGGTCGATATCGCAGGCCAGCAGATGCCCCCGGTTCTCCAGCGCCGCCGCCAGGGCCAGCGTCTTGCCGCCCGCGCCCGCGCACAGGTCGATCACGCTTTCGCCCGGCTGGACCGCCAGCGCCGCGCAGGCGAGTTGGCTGCCCGTGTCCTGCACCTCGAACAGGCCTTGCGCGAATTCCGGCCAGCTTTCCGCCGCCGTGCCGGAAGGCAGGCGCAGCGCCTCAGGCGCAACGGTGCGCTCCACCGCCACCGGCAGGCGCGCGGCCAGTTCCTCGCGCGTGGTCTTCAGCCGGTTGGCCCGCAGGTCCAGCGGCGCGCGGCCCAGCAAAGCGCCCCGCTCGCCCGCATCGAGGCCCGAAGCCGCAAGCGCTTCCTCCAGCCATCGCGGGGCGATGCCCCCCACCGCGACCGGTTCCCCCGGCGCGATCGGCGCAGGCCCATAGGTCGAACCATCGAACAGGGCGGTCAGCGCGGAATCATCCGCCGCCAGCCGCAGCATCGCCGCGCGACCGCTCGCAGGCGCGTCACCGCAGGCACGGATGGCGCTCCATGCGAGTTCGCGGATCGCGCGGCGGTCCTTCGATCCCACGAAGCGCCGCGCCCGGAACCACTCCGCCGCGATCCGGTCCGCCGACGCGCCCTGCCGGGCCGCCGCCGCGATCACCGCGTCAAGGATGTCGATCGCGGCCTGGACGCGCGCGGCGGGGGTCACCGCGTGGGGTAGTTCGGCGCCTCGCGCGTGATAGTCACGTCATGGACGTGGCTTTCGCGCAGGCCCGCGTTGGTGATGCGCACGAACTTGGCGTTCTTGCGCAGGCTCTCGATCGTGGCGCTGCCGGTGTAGCCCATCGCCGCCTTGATCCCGCCCACAAGCTGGTGGACAACGTCCTTGGCCGGTCCCTTGTAGGGCACCTGCCCCTCGATGCCTTCGGGCACCAGCTTCATCTGGTCCTTGATGTCCTGCTGGAAATAGCGGTCCGCCGAACCGCGCGCCATCGCGCCGACCGACCCCATGCCGCGATAGGACTTGTAGGCCCGGCCCTGGTAGAGGAACGTCTCGCCCGGCGCTTCCTCGGTGCCGGCCAGCATCGAGCCGATCATGATCGAGCTGGCGCCCGCCGCCAGCGCCTTGGCCGCATCGCCCGAGGTGCGCAGGCCGCCATCGGCGATCACCGGCACATTGCTGCGATCGGCTTCCTCGGCGCATTCCATCACGGCGGTCAACTGCGGCACGCCCACGCCCGCGACGATGCGCGTGGTGCAGATCGATCCCGGCCCGATGCCCACCTTGATTCCGTCCGCACCGGCATCGATCAGCGCGCGGGTGGCCTCGCCCGTGGCGACGTTGCCGGCGATCACCTGCACCGTGTTGGAAAGCTTCTTCACGGCTTCCACCGCGCGCGCCACATCGCGGTTGTGGCCATGCGCGGTGTCGATGATGATCACGTCGCATTCCGCGTCGACCAGCGCCAGCGTGCGTTCCAGCCCCTTTTCGCCCACGGTCGTCGCGGCGGCGACGCGCAGACGGCCCGCCGCGTCCTTGGTGGCGCTGGGGAACGTCACGGCCTTCTCGATGTCCTTTACCGTGATCAGGCCGATGCAGCGGAACGCGTCGTCCACCACCAGCAGCTTTTCGATCCGGCGCTGGTGCAGCAGGCGGCGGGCGTCGTCGCCGCTGGTACCAAGCTTCACCGTGGCGAGATTTTCATGCGTCATCAGTTCGCGCACCGGCTGCGCCGGATTGTCGGCGAACCGCACGTCGCGATTGGTAAGGATGCCGGCAAGCTTCCCGCTCGCTTCCACCACCGGAATGCCGCTGATCTTGTTGGCGCGCATGATCGCCTGCGCCTCGCCCAGCGTGGCATCGGGCGCGATCGTGATCGGGTTGACCACCATGCCGCTTTCGAAGCGCTTGACCGCGCGGACCGCCGCCGCCTGTTCCTCCACCGTGAGGTTCCGGTGCAGCACGCCGATCCCGCCAAGCTGTGCCATGACGATCGCCATGTCCGCCTCGGTCACGGTGTCCATCGCCGAGGACAGCACCGGGATGTTGAGCGAGATCGCGCTGGTCAGGCGAGTGCGGGTATCGGCCTGCGATGGCAGCAGATCGGACTCGCCAGGACGCAGAAGAACGTCGTCGAAGGTAAGGCCGAGGGGGATATCCATGGTGCTGCCACTTTCAGTCCGGGGAGAATCGTGGCGGCCCATGTAATCAAGCCGGGCGGTTTGCGCTAGGGGGTAGCGGCTTTGGTCGTAGCCCCACCCGATCCCGGCGCCGGAACGCGCTTCGCATCGGCAAATTCGCGCACCAGTTCGGTGTGCAGCGTCACGTCGTCGGCCATCCCGCCCACCTCGATCAGGTCCGCCTTGTCCGCCGGCGTGTGATAGCGCTCCTTCATGAACCGGTCGAGCCGCTCGGGATCGCCATAGCTGCTGCTGACCATCACCGCCGGCACATCGTGCTGCATCAGCGCCCAGCTATCCTGTCGCCGCACGAAGGCGTTGGCAGCATCGTCGTTCGCGAGCCTGCGCTTCATCCGCGCCACCACGCGGCCGATCCCGGCATCGAGGCCGGTCATGCCCCGCCCCACGATCGCCACCGGCCGCCCGGCCGGCACCAGCCCCGTGCTGTCGACATTGAAGGCGGCCACCACCTTGTCGAGCGGCAGGGGCGGGTTCTCGGCAAAGGCCATCGCGCCCAGCAGGCCCAGTTCCTCGCCCGTGGTGGCAAGGAAATAGACATCACGATCCATCGGCTTGGCCCCGCGCGCCTGTCCGCGCACCAGGCTGCGCGCGACTTCGGTGATCACCGCGACGCCCGATGCGTTGTCGACCGCGCCGGGGCATAACCTGAGCGGCGTGCCGCACTGGCCGAAGTGATCCCAGTGCGCCATCACCAGCACCGCTCCGGCGGCGGGATTGCGCCCTTCGATCTTGCCGATCAGGTTGTGCGTCCGCACGCGCGTTTCCGTGCTGGTCGCCTCCAGCGATCCTTCCACGCCCAGCAGGCGCGGAACGAAACCCGCTGCGGCCGCCTCGTGCCGCAAGGCGACCACATCGCGCGCCGCGCCGCCCGCCAGCATCTGCCCGGCAAAGGCCGGAGTCACGAAAGCCTCGATGTCTCCGCCCAGTTGCCCGCCCGCCAGCGCATATCCCGCGCGGCGGCGGCGAGCCGTCACTTCGTCTATGCGCCGATCGCCGTCCAGCACCACGATCACCGCCGATGCGCCGGCATCGAGCAGACGCCCCGGCCGGTCCTCGGTCGCGGCGGAGGGTGTTCCTGGCGGCAGGCTGTCGAGCATCAGCGCGATCCGGCCCGCCAGTTCCGCGCGCGGCGGCACCGGCCCTGTGCCATGCCCCACGAACAGCACCGGCGCATTCTCCACCAGGCTGCGCAGGCCGGACGTGACGACGAAAGCCCCGTCCTGCGAAACCGCCAGCCGCTGTTTCCCGCGGCGGAACGCCACGCGCGAGGCAGCCGGCACGCGTTCCACCAGTTCCACAGGGGCGAACCACGCGCTGCCGGGATTGTTCGTGCCCGATTCCAGCCCGATGTCGAACCATTGCCGGGCAAGATAGCGCAACGTCTTCGTCTCGCCGTCGGTGCCCGGTTCACGGCCGCCGAATTCCTCGCTGGATAGCGTGACCACATGGCTGCGCAGCGCGGCTTCCAGCGGCGTGTCGCGCCGCGCCACGGACGATACAGGCGCAGCGGCGTTGAGCAGCGACAGCCCGGCCACGGCCACCGCCGTCGCCCGAACCAGCCGAAGCCTGCCAACACGACTCATCGACGCCCCCAAACGCTTCAACGCAGACCCGTGCTGGCAAATGCCCGAACCCGGCGCAAGTTCCTCCTTCGGGTTCAAAAGATGAACCACAGCTGGGCAGGTTCGTTCGCGGCATTGGCCAGATCAGGCCTTTCTGTGCCATAGCGGCCGCCGGGACCGGAAAGGACAGGCAGACAAGACGATGCGGCTCGACGACTTCGACGATTCGATCAACGTGGAGGATCAGCGCGGCGGCGGAGGTCGCGGCTTTCCCGTCATCGGCGGCACGGGTGGGCGGCTCGGCTGCGGCACCATCGTGATCGCGCTGATCGCGGTCTTCGTGTTCGGCGCCGATCCGGCGCAGATGCTCGGCTCGCTCCAGCAACAGACGCAGGAACAGCAGAGCCTTCCCGCCGGCCCGGCGCAGGCGGGCGGCGGCTCCAGCGCGCAGGAAATCTGCACCGTCAACCCTTTCAGCCGCGAAAGCTGCAACGCGCTGTCCTCGCTCAACAAGACGTGGAAGCCGCGCTTCGACAAGGCCGGCATCGCCTTCCGCGCGCCGAAGCTGGTATTCTATTCGCAGCAGGGCCAATCGGGCTGCGGCGCGGCGCAAAGCGCGATGGGGCCGTTCTACTGCCCGCCCGACCAGGGCATCTACATCGACACCGATTTCTACAACGAGATGGACAAGCAGATGGACGCGGGCGGCGATTTCGCACGCGATTACGTGATGGCGCACGAATATGGCCATCATATCCAGAACCTGCTGGGCCTGTCGGATCAGGTCCACAGCCTGCAACAGCGCAACCCCTCGCGCGCCAACGAACTCTCGGTGCGGCTGGAATTGCAGGCCGATTGCTATGCCGGCGTCTGGGCCGGGCTCAACAAGGACCGGATCGAGCCTGGCGACATCGAGGAAGGGCTGAAGGCCGCGCACCAGATCGGCGACGATACGCTGATGAAGGCGGCCGGGCGTCGCCCGGTGGAAGCGGCGTTCACCCACGGCAGTTCGGCGCAGCGCATGACCTGGCTGCGCAAGGGCATCGAAACCGCCGACGAGGACCAGTGCGACACCTTCTCCGACCTTCGGCAATGAGGCCCTAAGGAACCCGAAGCGGCAATGGGCGTATTCTCTCCAAACGGGGAGTATGCCCATGACGAAACGACACCTTGTTTCCCGCGCGGCCCTTTGTGCCACGCTCGCTGTCGGCCTGATTCCGGCCGGCGGTTCGGCTCAGACTGCGGTCGCCCCCAAGGACGTGACCGCTGGCGACGTCGTGACCAAGCCACTGTCCGACATGAATCTCAAGAAGGAGGACATTCCGCCGATCCTTCTGAGCGCGCGCGAGAAGCCCTATGACCTCGCCGGCCTGCGCCGGTGCAGCGACCTGCAGGGCGAAGTGCGCCGGCTCGATGCCGTGCTGGGCGACGACATCGACGTGGTGGAGGAAAAGACCGCGGGCGAAAAGCGCGGCAACACCGTGGGTTCGCTCGCCAAGTCGGTGGTCGGATCGCTGATACCGTTCGGCGGCATCATCCGCGAGATTTCGGGCGCCAACGAGAACCAGCGCCAATGGCAGGTCGCGCTCTATGCCGGTTCCGTCCGCCGCGCCTTCATCAAGGGCGTGGGGCAGCAACGCGGCTGCCGCTATCCGGCCCACGCCGCCAGCGCCGCCGATGTCGCCAGACTGACTGCCACGCGCGAGGCCGAGGAGCGCAACAGCAAGGCGGAAAACCGCGACACGAAAGAGAGCAAGGACGGCACCCGCTACGAATCGCGCGCGGTAGTCCAGCCCACACCGCGACGGCGATAACATTCCGGCCGATACAAAAAGGCCCCCGGATCGCTCCGGAGGCCTTTTTGCCGTTCGCGTTTCCGCGATGGTCGATCAGTACACGCGCGCCTTGGGCTTGATGTACTCGACATCGTCGGTCAGCGTGTATTCGTGAACCGGACGGTAATCGAGCTTCACGCCGCCGCCCTGGCCGCCCCAGCCGTCGAACCACGCGACGGTGTGCTTCATCCAGTTCTTGTCGTCGCGGTTGGGGAAATCCTCGTGCGCGTGCGCGCCGCGGCTTTCCTTGCGGTTGTACGCGCCGTGCATGGTCACCGAAGCCTGCGCGATCAGGTTGTCCAGTTCCAGCGTCTCGATCAGATCCGAGTTCCAGATCAGCGAACGGTCCGAAACGTGGACGTCCTGCATCCGCTTGTAGGTTTCGGCAAGCTTCACCTTGCCTTCGGCCATCAGTTCGTCGGTACGGAACACCGCCGCATGGCCCGACATCGTGCGCTGCATCTCGACACGGATTTCCGCGGTCGGCGAACCGCCCTTGGCGTTGCGGAAGTGATCGAGACGGCCAAGCGCAAGGTCCGCGCTGTCCTTGGGCAGCGAGTTGTGCGCGGTGCCGGGCTTGACCAGCTCCTTGAGACGCAGGCCGGTAGCACGGCCGAACACCACGAGGTCGATCAGCGAGTTCGAGCCGAGGCGGTTCGCGCCATGGACCGAAACGCAGGCCGCCTCGCCCACCGCGAACAGGCCGGGCACGACCGTTTCGGGGTTGCCGTCGGCGCCCAGCGTCACGACTTCGCCGTGATAGTTCGTGGGGATGCCGCCCATGTTGTAGTGGACCGTGGGAACGACCGGCAGCGGCTGGCGCGTCAGGTCCACGCCGGCGAAGATCTTGCCGCTTTCCGTGATGCCCGGGAGGCGCTCCGCCAGCACCTTCTGATCGATGTGATCGAGGTGCAGGTAGATGTGGTCCTTGTGGGGGCCGACGCCGCGCCCTTCGCGGATTTCCATGGCCATCGAGCGCGAGACGACGTCGCGGCTGGCCAGGTCCTTCGCCGAAGGGGCATAGCGTTCCATGAAGCGCTCGCCTTCGGAGTTGGTGAGGTAACCACCCTCGCCGCGCGCGCCTTCGGTGATGAGCACGCCCGCGCCGTAGATGCCGGTGGGGTGGAACTGCACGAATTCCATGTCCTGCAGCGGCAGGCCGGCGCGCAGCACCATGCCGCCGCCGTCACCGGTGCAGGTATGGGCCGAGGTGGCGGTGAAGTAGCAACGGCCATAGCCGCCCGTCGCCAGCACGACCGCGTGGCTGCGGAAGCGGTGGATCGAGCCGTCATCGAGGCACATCGCGATCACGCCACGGCATTCGCCGTTTTCCATGATCAGGTCGATCGCGAAGTATTCGATGAAGAAGTCCGCGTCGTACTTCAGCGATTGCTGGTACAGCGCGTGGAGCATGGCGTGGCCGGTGCGGTCCGCCGCCGCGCAGGTGCGCTGCACCGGCGGGCCTTCGCCCATGTTCTGCATGTGGCCGCCGAACGGACGCTGGTAGATCGTGCCGTCCTTGTTGCGGCTGAACGGCACGCCCGCGTGCTCCAGCTCGTACACCGCCGCCGGCGCTTCGCGCACCATGTATTCGATGGCGTCCTGATCGCCCAGCCAGTCCGATCCCTTGACGGTATCGTACATGTGCCAGGTCCAGTGGTCCGGCGTGTTGTTCTGGAGCGAGGCGGCGATGCCGCCCTGCGCCGCCACGGTGTGCGAGCGCGTGGGGAAGACCTTGGTGATGCAGGCCGTGCGCAGGCCCGCCTGGGCGCTGCCCATCGTGGCGCGCAGGCCGGAACCGCCCGCGCCGACCACGACCGTGTCATAGGTATGGTCGATGATCTTGTAGGCGGGCTGGGTGGAAGCAGTAGAAGCCATGGATCAGGCGCCCCCGAGAGCGATGCGGAGAACCGAAAGGATACCGAAAGCGGCACCGGCGAAAGGCACGAGGTTGACGAGCAGCCAGGCGGTGAACTTGCCGGCATCCTCGTGCAGATAGTCCTCAAGCATCACCTGCACGCCAAGGCGCGCGTGATAGAACGTGTTGATCATGATCAGGATCAGCGCCGTGGACGAAAGCGGACGCGCCGCCCAGGCATGGACCGTCGCATAATCGTAGGCCGGCAGCAGCACCAGGCTGGCCAGCAGGAACGGAATGAGGACGATGTTGCCAACCGCGGTCAGACGCGAAAGCAGCCAGTGATGCGCGCCCTGATGGCTGGAACCCAGCCCGCGAACGCGTCCGATTGAGGTGCCGTTACCCATGGTATCCCCGACGTTTGAATGGACCCTGCCGGCGCTTAGCGCAGCAGCAGGAAAGCCCAGAAAAGGATGGTGGAAGCGATCGAAAAGACCAGCGTGACAACCGACCAGCGCGCGTTGGCGTGCAGTTCGTAACCGGCGCCGATATCGAGGATCAGGTGACGAACGCCGCTGGCAAGGTGCTGGAAGAACGCCCAGGTCAGGCCCACGAACACGATCTTGCCCAGAATGGCGGTGATGAACTGGAGCGCGCCGCCGGTGCCGGTCCAGACCCAGCCGAGGAAGCTGTCGTAGGCTTCGGGGCCGCTGGCGATCGCGCCGACCCACCACAGGAGCAGGCCAAGACCGGCAAAAGCCAGCCCATTGCCGGTAACGCGGTGAAGGATCGAAACCAGCATGGCCGGACCCCAACGCCAGATCTGGAGATGCGGCGAAATCGGCCGGTTGCTGCGCGCCTGCGCCATGTGAACCCCCTAAAATGGTTGGCGATCGCGTTTGGGCCGCGATCGGGAAGCGATTCGGTATTAGTCGAAATGCCGACCTGTGCAAGCGGACCAAAGTACAATTCGCCCCGCTCGACGCCGACGCGGTTGCACCGCAACGAAACCGACTGCAAGAGGAACTTCATGACCTTCCCCCACGTCCTCGTCACCGGATCGTCGCGCGGCATCGGCGCAGCCATTGCCAAGAGCCTGGATGCGCGCGGAGCCCACGCCATCCGCCATGGCAACACACCCCGCGCCGGAACGCTGGCCGCCGATCTGTCCGACCCTTCCGCGCCGCAACAGCTATGGCAGGCCGCCCTGGCCCAGGCGGGCGGCACGATCGATGTGCTGGTCAACAATGCCGGCCTGTTCGAGGCGAACCCGCTCGACCGGTCCGACATCGCCTGGCTGGACGGGTGGGAGGACACGCTGCGGATCAACCTGACCTCCGCCGCGCAGCTATCGCGCTTCGCCGTGCGGCACTGGCTGGAGCGCGGCGTGGCAGGGCGCATCGTTCATATCGCCAGCCGCGCCGGCTATCGCGGAGACTCGCCGGATCACTGGCACTATGCCGCCGCCAAGGGCGGGATGCTGGCGCTGCACAAGACCATCGCGCGCGGCTATGCGGCGAAGGGCATCCTCAGCTACGCGATCACGCCCGGCTTCACCGATACGGCGATGGCGGGCGATTATCTCGCAAGCCGGGGCGGCCCCGGCCTGCTGGCCGACATTCCACTCGGCCGCGTGGCCACGCCAGACGAGATCGCCGCCATCGCGGTATTCTGCGCGCTTGACGCGCCCCCCAGCATGACCGGCGCGGTGATCGACGCCAACGGAGCCAGCTATGTCCGCTAAAACGCTCGCCCTCGCCGCCCTGCTGCTGGCCGGTGCGCCCGCCGCCCATGCCGCCAGCGCGCCAGCCCCCGCCGATCCGGTGGCGGCCCGCGCGATCCTGTCCGCCTGCGCGGGGAAGGACAGCTTCTCCGACCCTGCTCCCGCCGCGCATGTCTATGGCAACGTCTGGTACGTCGGCACCTGCACGGTCAGCGCGATCCTGCTCACATCGCCGCAGGGCAACGTGTTGATCGACGCGGTGACCGAGCAGGCCGCCCCGTCGATCCTCGCCAACATCCGCGCCGCCGGCGTCGATCCGCGCACGATCCGCTGGATCGTGACCAGCCACGAACACTTCGACCACGTCGGCGGGCTCGCCACGCTGCAACGCGCCACCGGGGCGAAGATCGCGGCGTTGCGCGCGGGGCTGCCGGCGCTGACCAGCGGCAGGACCAGCCCCGCCGATCCGCAGGCCGGCCACATCGATCCCTTCGCGCCGGTCCGCGTCGACCGCGTGCTGCGCGATGGCGAGGTGCTGCGCGTGGGGCCGTTGGCGCTGACCGCGCTGGCAACGCCCGGCCACACCGAAGGGTCGACCAGCTGGCGCTGGACCAGTTGCGGCGGCAACGCCGGCTGCCAGCGCTTCACCTATGTCGACAGCCTGACCGCTCTGCCGCTGGGCAGCTACCGCTTCGCGGATCACCCTGATCGCGTGGCCATGTTCCGCCGCACTTTCGCCCGCGTGCGTGCGTGGGATTGCGGCATCCTGCTCACTCCGCACCCGTCGGCCAGCGATTTGATCGAACGGATGGCCGGGCAGGCGCCACTGCGCGATCCCGGCGCCTGCCGCACGCTGGTCAACGAGGCGCAGGACCGGCTCAACAAGGCCCTGAAGGACACGACACCACGACCATGAGCTGGAAAATCACCGTTTACGCGCCGCGCCCCGTCATCCAGGCCGCGCTCACCGCGCACGAGGACGTGTTCGACTGGGATGCCGACATCGTCATCGCCGGCAGCGAGATCGCCGAGGACAAGCCGGAGGACTGGCAGCTCGAAGCGTGGCTTCCGCGCAAGCCCGCGCGCGCGGACAAGGCGGCGATCACCGCGCTGTTCGCGGATGGGGAGCCCGAACTGCTGATCGAAAAGCTGCCGGACGCAGACTGGGTCACGCTGAGTCAGGCCGGGGTCGAGCCGATCGACGAAGGCCCGTTCCACGTCCACACGCCGGACTATCCGCCGCGCGTGGAGCCGGGCATCCGCAACTTCGTGATCCCCGCCAGCCAGGCCTTCGGCACCGGCCAGCACGCCACCACCGCCGGCTGCCTCGCCATGCTGGCGCACATGAAGGCGCAAGGGTCCATCGTGCGCAATCTGGCCGACATCGGTACCGGCACCGGCCTGCTCGCTTTCGCCGCGATGCACCTGTGGCCCTCCGCACGCGCCATCGCCAGCGACATCGATACGGTCTGCGCCCCGGTGGTGCTGGAAAACGCACACAGCAACGGCGTGGCGATCGGCGACGGTTCCGGCGCGCTCACCATGGTCGTCGCCGCAGGCATGGACCATCCGCTGCTCGCCGCCAGCGCGCCCTACGACCTGCTCATCGCCAATATCCTGGCCGGGCCGCTGACCGAACTCGCCCCCGCCTTCGCCGGCGCGGTCGCCCCCGGCGGCTCGGTGCTGCTGGCCGGGCTGCTCGAAACGCAGGAGCCGGCCGTGCGCGCCGCCTATCGCCGCGCGGGCCTGCGCCTTGCCGCGCGCATGGTGCGGGGCGACTGGTCGATCCTGTGGCTGCGCCGGCGGCCGGGTGGCGCGGTGCGCAAAAGCAGCGTGGGCGCGCTGCCCGAATGGTCGAAGCGCTGGTAGCTCAGCGCGCCGCCAGCGTATCGCGCAGCAGCGCGAGTCCGGCGCGGGCGAAGGCGGCCATGTTGGCCAGCCGCTCCTCGCTGCCGGTCGAAACTATGGCGGAAGCCGAAACGCCCGGCCCGACCACGGCCACCGCGCTGGTGCCGGAAGGCACGCCCAGCGGGTGCTTGCCCGGCCCCGCCGCGCCGGTTTCGGCCAGCCCCCAGTCTGCGCCGTAGCGCTTGCGGATCAGGTCGGCCTGCGCCAGCGCGTAGCTTTCGGTCGCCGAGGTCAGCCCGCGCAGCGAGCCCGGCTCGTGCCCCAGCACGATCCGCCGGCCCTTCAGGGTATAGATCACGCCGCTGCCCAGGAAGAACGCTGACGCGCCCGGCATCGCCAGCAGCCCGGCCGACATCAGCCCGCCGGTCGCGCCATCGACCACGGCCAGCGTCTCGCCCCGCGCCTTCAGCAGCGCACCCGCTTCCGCGCCGATCGCCGCGAGTTCCTCGATCGTCACGCGCGCGATCCCACCAGCGCCAGCCCGAACGCCACGAAGATGCTGCCCGTTACGCGGTTGAACGCCTTCTTCAGGCCCGGCCGGGTCAAGAACCCGGCGATGCCCCGGCCGCCCAGCGCATAGACGAAGTACCACGAGATCTCGATGACCGAGAATGTCAGCACCATCACGCTGAACTGCGGCAGCTTGGGCTGCGCGGCATCGATGAACTGCGGCAGGAAGGCGGCCGCGAACAGCAGCGCCTTGGGATTGCTGATCCCGATCACGAAGGCGGTGCGGAACACGCGCCACGTTGAAAGGCCCCGCTCGACTTCGCCGTCCCCGATGTCGATGGCCGCATCGTCGGCGGTCCACGACCGGTAGCCGAGATAGACGAGATAGGCCGCGCCGGCATAGCGCAGCACGGTGAACACGCCCGGGATCGCCAGCAGCAGCGCGCTCAGCCCCAGCGCCGAAGCCGTCAGCAGGCCGAACACCGCGACGAAGCACCCCGCCATGGCCGCGAACGACCGGGCCAGCCCCAGTTCGACGCTGCGCGCCATGACGTGCAGCATGTTCGGCCCCGGCGTGGCCGAAACGAAGAAAACGGTGACCGCATAGAGCCACCAGGTATGCCAGGCCATCATTCCTATCCCGCGTTGCGGACGATGTCGGCCCAAGCCGCCTCGTCGATTACCTCAATGCCGAGTTCGGCGGCTTTCTTCAGCTTGCTGCCCGCGCCCGGCCCGGCCACGATCAGGTCGGTCTTGGCGGATACCGACCCCGCCGCCCGCGCGCCCAGCGCCTCGGCCTGCGCCTTAGCCTCGTCGCGGCTCATCGTTTCCAGCTTGCCGGTGAAGACCACGGTTTTGCCGGCGACCGCACTGTCCTTCGTTTCCACGACATAGTCCGGCGGCGAGACTTCGGACAGGAGATCGTCCCACACCGCCACGTTGTGCGGCTCGTGGAAGAAATCGCCCAGCGCCTCGACCACCACCGGCCCCACGCCATCGATGGACAGCAATTCGGCCCGCGCCTCGAGCACTTCGGGCGACAGGGCATCGGGCGCCTCCGCCGCCGGCTGCGCCGGCGCGAAGGGAGCATGCGCCCGCTCCACCACCTCGCGCAGCTTCGGCAGCGTCACGAACCGCTTCATCAGATCGCGCGCGGTCACCGCGCCCACGTGGCGGATGCCCAGGCCGAACAGCAGGCGCGCGGCGTCGGGCCGGCGCTTGGCCTCGATCGCTATCAACAGGTTATCGACAGACTTGTCCTTCCAGCCCTCGCGCCCCACGATGTCGTCGCGGCGCTGGCGCAGGCGATAGATGTCGGCCGGGCTTTCCAGCCAGCCGAGCGCGAAGAACTCTGCGATCGTTTTCTCGCCCAGCCCCTCGATATCGAGCGCGGCGCGGCTGACGAAGTGGCGGAGCCGTTCGGTACGCTGGACGGGGCAGATCAGGCCGCCGGTGCAGCGGACATCGACTTCGCCTTCCTCGGCCACGGCCTCCGAACCGCATTCGGGGCAGTGATCGGGAAAGTGATAGGCTTCACGCGGTTCGTCGCGGGTCAGGTTTTCGACCACTTGCGGGATCACGTCGCCCGCGCGCTGCAGCACCACGCGATCGCCCACGCGCACGCCCAGCCGGCCGATCTCGTCGCGGTTGTGCAAGGTGACGTTGGTGACGGTGACGCCGCCGACCAGCACCGGCTTCAGCCGCCCCACCGGCGTCAGCTTGCCGGTGCGGCCCACCTGGATGTCGATCGCTTCCAGCGTCGTCTCGGCGCGTTCGGCCGGGAACTTGTGCGCCATGCCCCAGCGCGGCGCCTTGGCGACGAAGCCCAGCCGCTGCTGCCAGTCCAGCCGGTCGACCTTGTAGACCACGCCGTCGATGTCATAAGGCAGGTCCGCGCGGACCTGCTGGATCGCACGGTAGTGCGCCAGCATTTCCGCCGTGCCGCCGCAACGGACAAGCAGCGGCGAAACCGGCACGCCCCAGCGTTCGATGCGCTTCATCATCGCGAACTGGGTCGGTTCGGGCACCTCGCTCGCCGCGCCCCAGCCGTGGGCCAGGAAGCGCAGCGGGCGGCTGGCGGTGACGCTTGCATCCTTCTGGCGCAGCGAGCCGGCGGCGGCGTTGCGCGGATTGGCGAAGATCTTCTCGTCCTTCTCCGCCTGCGCGGCGTTGAGCGCGAGGAAATCGGCCTTGGCCATATAGACCTCGCCCCGGATCTCGAACACGGCGGGGATGTCGAACAGGCCATCGCCCTTCAGGTCCTGCGGGATGTCGGCGATATGCGCGACATTGGCGGTCACGTCCTCGCCCACCTGCCCGTCGCCGCGCGTGGCGGCGCGGACGAGATGCCCGTTCTCGTAGCGCAGCGAGCAGGAGAGACCGTCGATCTTGTCCTCGGCGGTCATGACGACCTCCGCGTCGTCCGATAGCGCCAGGAAGCGCCGCACGCGCGTGACGAATTCCGCGACCTCCTCGTCCGAGAAGGCATTGTCGAGGCTCATCATGCGAACCTCGTGCGTCACCTTGGACAGCGGCGAGGCGCTGACCTCGTGCCCGACCGCGTTGGTCGGGCTGTCGGCGCGGACCAGGTGCGGGAACGCCGCTTCCAGTTCGGCATTGCGGCGAACCAGCGCATCGTATTCCGCGTCGGGAATCTCGGGCGCGTCCTCCGCGTGATAGAGCTTGTTGGCACGGTTGATGGCGCGCGCCAGCCGCATCAGTTCGTTGGCGACATCGGCCTCGCTCATGCCTTCCACGCTCATGCCGCCTTCCCCAGAACCGTCACTACCAGTTCGCGCCGCGCCCTGTAGCCGAGCGATTCATAGAGCGCGATCGCGCCCGCGTTGCCCGCATAGCTGTGCAGGAACGGCGTTTCGCCCCGCGCCGCAAAGCCCGCCATGACGCGCAGGATCAGCCGGCGTGCCAGTCCCTGCCCGCGAAATTCGGGATAGATGCAGACCCCGCTCAGTTCGGCGAAACCATCGGCCGGCTTGAAGCGTTCGCCGGCCATGGCGATCAGCCGCCCTTCCTGTCGTACCCCGTAATAGGTGTCATAGCGGTGCGTCAGCGTGCTCCATGGCCCCGGCGCGGTAGCGGTGGCGATGGCCGCCATTTCGGCAGCGTCATCCTCCCCCAGCACCGCGATCCCATCATCGTTCCCGACCTCGGGCAAGGAGCCATCGGCCACCATCTGCAGCAGGGGCGCGGTGCGCAGCACGACGGTTCCCGCCGGCGGTTCGACCGGTTCGGGCTCCACCAGCCAGATTTCCTCTCGCGCGTCCCCCAACACCCCGGCAAGCGCCTCCATCCGCCCTGGAGCGCAAGCCGCGAACGGCCCGTAGCGCGGATCGATCCGGACCACCCCGTCGTCGCCGGAAGCGAGCGGAGCGAGCCGGCCGCGCAGCGAGTTCCAGACCGGCCGGTCAAGCGGATGCGCCGTCATTCCGGTGCGGCTCCACCAACGGGCGACACTTCGGCGCGCGCGCCGAAACCGGCGATGATCGGCCGCGCCTTGCGGATCGCTTCCTGCACCTGCGGCAGATGAAGGCTCGCCCTGTGCGAAGCCTCGTCCTTCCACACTTCGGTTATCCAGATCGCGTCCGCATCCGCGCGGTCCTTCCACACGCGATAGCCGAGATTGCCCGGCATCTGCGCGCTTCCCTCGATCAGATAGCCGATCAGTTCGTCGCGGCGGCCGGGCGCGGCCTTCATCTGCCCGATCAGGCCATAGACCTGCGATTCGTCGATTTCTTCCATGGTATGCGCTTCCACTCCCCCCGCCCGGCCAGCCAGCAGCATGGCGGCGGCGGCCCCGCCGATCATCGCGCGCCGGTTGACGAACATCACGCCTGCTCCAGCAGCCGGTCGGCCTGTGCCCGCGCTTCGGCGGTGATTTCCGCGCCGGACAGCATCCGCGCGATTTCCTCCTGCCGGCCGGCGGCATCGAGCAGCACCACGGACGTCCGCGTCACGATGCCCTGGCTGGACTTGGCGATCAGGTAATGCGCGTTGCCCCGCGCGGCGACCTGCGGGCTGTGCGTCACGGCCAGAAGCTGCCCGCCGCCCCTGCCGTTGTTGTGCGCCAGCCGCGCCAGCCGTTCGCCGATGGCGCTGGCCACCGCGCCGCCCACGCCCCGGTCGATTTCGTCGAAGATCACCGTCGCCGCGCCGCCTTCCTCGGCCAGCGCCACCTTGAGCGCCAGGATAAAGCGCGAAAGCTCGCCACCGCTGGCGATCTTGCCCAGCGGCGCGAAATCCGCGCCGGGGTTGGTCGCAATCAGGAATTCCACGGCATCGATACCGCCCGGCCCCCAGCGGTCCTCGGGCAGGCGGAGAACGGCGGTATGGAACCGGGCTGCGTCCAGCTTGAGCGGCACGAGTTCCGCCGCCACCGCCTTGTCCAACCGGCGCGCGGCATCGGCGCGGGTGACGGACAGCGCCTCCGCCTTGGCGCGATAGTCCAGCCCCGCTTCCTGCGCCGCGCGCTGCAACGCGCCGATCTGCGCTTCACCGCCTTCGATGGCATCGAGCGCCAGGCGCATCTCGTGCATCCGGTGGGGAAGTTCGTCCGGCGCGCAGCCATGCTTGCGCGCCACGCCGCGCAAATCGAACAGCCGCGTCTCGATCCGGTCGAGCGCCTGCGGATCATGGGCCAGCGCTTCCGCCGCGGCCGAAAGCTTGTCCTCCGCCTCGCTCGCCTCGATCACCGCGCGGTCCAGCGCCTCGAGCGCTTCGGCCAGCAGCGGATGCTCCCCGGCAATGCGGTCGAGCCGCCGTGCCGCCGCGCGCAGCGAGGCCAGCGCGGAATCGGACCCCGCCCACAAGTGCTGCAATTCGGCAAGGTCGCCGGACAGCCGCTCTCCCTTCTGCATCGCCGCGCGCTGCAACGCGAGGTCTTCCTCCTCGCCGATCACCGGAGCCAGCGCGGTCAGTTCCGCGAGATGGGCGAGCAACAGGTCCTGCTCCGCCATCGCCGCTTCCACCCGCGCCCTGGCCGCGGCAAGCGCGGCTTCGGCACCGCGCCACTTGTCCCAGGCGGCGGCCACGGCGCCCGTGTCGGCGCGCGCATAGCGATCGAGCAACAGGCGGTGCCCGCGCGCGTTGACCAGCCCCCGGTCGTCATGCTGCCCGTGCAGTTCGACCAGCGCCGGCGCTATTTCGCGCAGCAGAGCCACGCCCACCGGCTGGTCGTTGATGAAAGCCTTGCTGCCCCCGCCCGCATCACCATTCGCGGCGCGCAACCGCCGGCGCACGATCAGCGGTTCGCCCGGTTCGATCTCCACTTCGGCCTCGGCCAGCGCATGGCGGACCGGATCGGGCAGGCGATCGAACTCGAACGTGGCGGTCACGCTTGCCTGATCCTCGCCCGCGCGCACGAGGCCGGCATCGGCCCGGTCGCCCAGCACGAGTCCCAGCGCATCGAGCAGGATCGACTTGCCCGCACCGGTCTCGCCGGTGAGCACACCGAGTCCGCCTGGAAACGCAAGGTCCAGTGCCTCGATCAGCACGATGTTGCGGATGGATAGTCCGGTCAGCATGGGCGAGAGTTCTTAGCCGTTCGGAAACGCGCCGTCACCATCCGTTCACGGCTTGTTTCAGCCCTGTGACACCGCGCCACACACCCGCAACCTGATTGGGGCAAGGGATTCGCTGAAAGCAACCGCAAAGGAGGCACGGCCATGCCCAAGCAACGCCACGCCAAGCCAGCGTTCCGGCCCACGTCCCAGACGGTCACCGAACTTGCCACTTCCGTGCCGGCGTGGCTCGACCTGCCCGAACCGCGCGGTTTCCGCCCCAAGCGCAAGGTCCGGACAGTGTGGATTTCCGACATCCACCTCGGCACGCGCGGCTGCAACGCGGCGATGCTGCTCGATTTCCTCGCCTCCATCGAATGCGAAACGCTCTATCTCGTGGGCGACATCGTGGACGGCTGGCGGCTGAAAAAGGGCTGGTACTGGCCCGACGCCCACAACGAGGTGATCCGGCGCGTGCTCAAGATGGCGCACCGGGGGACCCGCGTGGTGCTGATCGCGGGCAACCATGACGAGATGCTGCGCCCTTACGCGGGGATGAGCTTCGGCGGCGTGGAACTGGCGCTGGAGGCGATCCACACCACCGCCGACGGGCGTCGCCTGCTCGTTACCCATGGCGACGGCTTTGACGGCGTGGTGCTCTATGCCCGCTGGCTCGCCTTCCTGGGCGACAAGGCCTACGAGTTCCTGCTGCGCGCGAACCGCTGGTTCAACCTGCTGCGCCGCCAGTTCAAGCTGCCTTACTGGTCGCTTTCGGCCTACCTCAAGAAGCGGGTGAAGAACGCGGTGCAGTTCGTCTGCGACTTCGAGGAAGCGGTGGCGCACGCGGCCCGCGAACAGGGCGTGGACGGCGTGGTCTGCGGCCACATCCACTGCGCCGAGATCCGCCAGATCGGCGATGTGACCTACTACAACGACGGCGATTGGGTCGAAAGCTGCACCGCGCTGGTCGAGGATCACCAGGGCGCGATCGCCATCGTCGACTGGGCGGCGGAAACGCGCGAGGCCGAGATGAAGCACGGCAAGACCCCCACCCCGTCCACCGCGCGCGAGGAGGAACCGGCATGAGAATCGCGATCTGCACCGACGCCTGGCACCCGCAGGTCAACGGCGTCGTCCGCACGCTGTCCACCACGGTGGATCGCCTGAACGCGCGCGGGCACGAAGTCGAGCTGATCACGCCTAGCCAGTTCCGCACGCTGCCCCTGCCCGGCTACAGCGAAATCCGGCTGGCGATGGCACCCCGTTTCGGCACGCGGCGCACGCTGAAGGACTTTGCGCCCGATGTGGTTCATATCGCGACGGAAGGGCCGATCGGCTGGAGCGCGCGCGGCTGGTGCAAGAGCACCGGCACGCCCTTCACCAGCGCATTCCACACCCGCTTTCCGGACTATGCCGCGGTGCGCACCGGGCTGGACGCCTCGCACTTCTGGCCCCTGATGCGCCGGTTCCACAACCAATCGCGCGCGGTGCTCGTATCCACGCCCACGCTGGCCGGCGAACTGGCGGCGCAGGGAATCGGACGCGCACGCCTGTGGTCGCGCGGGATCGACCGGTCGCTGTTCCATCCCCGCCACGATCCGCTGCCGGAAATGGCCGCGCTTCGCGGCCCGGTGATGCTCTACGTGGGGCGCGTAGCTGTGGAGAAGAACCTTGAAGCCTTCCTCGCCAGCACGGTGCCGGGCAGCAAGGTCGTGGTCGGCGACGGCCCCGATCTCGTCCGCCTGCGCGAAGCCTTTCCCGACGCGACCTTCCTGGGCGCGCTGGCGGGCGAGCAGTTGGCCAGGGCCTATTGCTCGGCGCAGGTCTTCGTGTTTCCCAGCCGGACCGACACGTTCGGCCTCGTCATGATCGAAGCGCTGGCCTGCGGCGTGCCGGTGGCGGCCTTCCCCGTGCCAGGCCCGCTCGACATCGTGGGAATGAACGGCCACGGCCCCGGCGGCGACCTTCCCATGCGCATCGGTGCGCTGCGCGACAATCTGGATCATGCGATTGTCGATGCCCTGCGCTGCGATCGGCTGGGCGCCGCCGTCCATGGCGCGAGCTATAGCTGGGATCGGGCAACCGACCAGTTCCTGACGGCACTGACCGAAGCGCACCGGCAACCGGTCCCCGCCTTCGCCTGACGCACGCCCTGGGGAAGCCGTTCACAGGCGCGCTCCCTCTTCCATCCTGCCCGACCTTTCCTCTACGCTTCGCGGCAGAGAGGATTCGTATTCATGGCGGAACGCTACAACACGATCACTGTCGAAAGCCGCGGGCCGGTCGACTGGCTCACGCTGAACCGGCCCGAGGCCATGAACGCGATCTCGCTGGAGATGGTGCGCGAACTCAACGCCTATTTCGGCGGGCTCTACCACAATGGATCGGTGCGCATCGTGGTGATGCGCGGGGCTGGGCGCGCCTTCTGCGCCGGGCTGGACATCAAGGAGCGCAGCGAGGACGAACGCGCCGCCATGCCCTTTGGCGGCGGCTTCGGCTTCCAGGGTTATCTGGCCGACGTCTATGTGAAGATGCGGCGCTGCCCGCAGCCGATCATCGCGCTGGTCCACGGCCCCGCCTGCGGCGGCGGTTTCGCCTTTGCGCTGGCTTCGGATATCCGCATCGCCGGCGAAAGCGCCCGGATGAACGCGGCTTTCATACGGCTGGGCCTGTCGTCGTGCGACATGGGCGTCAGCTATTTCCTGCCGCGCCTCGTCGGCGTTTCGGTGGCTTCCGAACTCATGCTGACCGGCCGCTTCATTCACGCGCCGCGTGCGCTGGCGACCGGGCTGGTTTCGGAAGTGGTGCCGGACGAAAGCCTGGCCGATGCGGCGCAGCCCTATATCGACGAGATGCTGATGGCTTCGCCGAAGGGCCTGCGCATGACGAAGGAAGGGCTCAACCTCGCGATCGATGCCCCAAGCCTCGAAGCGGCGATGGCCATCGAGAATCGCAACCAGCTCATGACTTCGAGCAGCCCGAACTTCGCCGAAGGCATGCGGGCCTTCATCGAAAAGCGCAAACCGGTCTACGTTCCGGATTGAGCAAGGCCGGATTAGGCCAGCCCCGGGGCGGGTTCCCCCGCTCCGGATCGCGATCAGGCCGCGTTGGTGCCGGGGGCCTTGCTGTTCATCAGGCGAAAGGCCTTCTGATACCATTCGCTACCGGGATAGTTGTTGCCCAGCACGGCCGCCGCCTTCTGCGCTTCTTCGGGCACGCCAAGGGCCAGGTAGCTTTCGACAAGGCGATAGAGCGCTTCGGGCGTGTGGCTGGTCTGCTGGTACTTGTCGACCACCACGCGGAACCGCAGGGTGCCGGCCAGCCACTTGCCGCTGCGCTGGTAGAAGCGACCGATCTCCATTTCCTTGCCGGCCAGGTGATCGTTCACCAGATCCATCTTCAGCCGCGCATCGGTGGCGTAGTCGGTATTCGGGAAACGGCGCATCACTTCGTTCAGCGCGGTCTGCGCCTGCAGGGTGATCTTCTGGTCGCGCGTGACGTCGCTGATTTGCTCGTAATAGCACAGCGCGATCAGGTAGTAGGCGTAGGGCGCGTCCTTGTTGCCGGGGTGAATCGACAGGAAGCGCTGCGCCGATTGCGTCGCCTTGGCGTAATCGCGCGCGGCATAGTAGCTGAACGCGCTCATCAGCTGCGCGCGGCGCGCCCACGGCGAATAGGGGTGCTGGCGCTCCACTTCATCGAACAGCGCCGCCGCCTGTTTGGCATTGCCCTGGTCCAGCCGTTCCTTGGCCGCCATGTAGAGCGTATCGACGTCCCGCGCGACGTAGGCCACGTCCTTCTTGGAACGCGCGCCGCCGGCGCAACCGGCGGTCAGCCCCAGGGCAGCGGTGGCAGCGGCGAGAACGGCAATCCGCAGCGGGGTGCGGCCATGGGCGATGAACGTCATGGCAGCCCTATAACCAGCGCCCCCATGAACGCCAAGTGAAGTTCTGCATGCCTCGATTTCAGGATGTGACGGCGCACGCGAAGATCACGCGTCCTCGAACGGAGGGATCACCGCAATCGGATCGGCCAGCGTGATCCGGTCCAGCATCGCCGCCATTTCATCGCGCAACTGAAGCATCAGGCCACGCAGGCGGCATTCGGCTTCCGGCAGGCAGTTCGTGCAGGTTTCGTGCGCGTTGCGGCTGGCGCATGGAACCAGCGCAAGACTGCCGCGCGTCAGGCGGATGATGTCGCCATAGCGGATGTCCACCGGCGGCAGGGCCAGTTCGTATCCCCCTTCGCGCCCGCGCTGCGAGACGACGATTCCCTCGCGCGCCATTTCCGAGAGAATCACCGTCAGGAACTTGCGTGGAATGTTCTGTGCATCGGCAATCGCATCCAGCCGCACAGGCCCTCGCCCGAAGGTATCGGCAAGATGCTGCAAGGCCCTGATCGTGTAGCGCGTCTTCTGCGAGAGCATGGAGACACAAAAGCGCCTCGCACCCGAAAGTCAATCGCGGCGGTAGAAAACCTTGTCTAATCCACGATTCACGGCGTGCCGCGTTCCCGATCGGGCGCACCATACCCGCCGCCGCCCGGCGTTTCGATCACGAACACATCGCCCGGCTCCATCATGGCCGAAGCGGTCGCCGGCAAAGCCTCGACACGACCATCCGCGCGCTCGATCCAATTGCGTCCACGTTGGCCGTCCGCGCCGCCGTACAGGCCGAACGGCGGCACGATCCGGCGGTTGGAAAGGATGCCCGCCTCCATCGCCTCGAGAAAGCGCACTCTCCGCACCGCGCCATCGCCGCCGCGATGATGGCCAGCCCCGCCCGAACCGCGCCGGACGGAAAATTCCTCCAGCAGCACCGGGAACCGCGTTTCCAGCACTTCGGGATCGGTCAGGCGGCTGTTGGTCATGTGCGTCTGCACCGCCGCCGTTCCGTCGAAATCCGGCCCGGCGCCCGATCCGCCGGCGATCGTCTCGTAGTACTGGAGGCGCGCGTTGCCGAAGGTGAAGTTGTTCATCGTCCCCTGCGCCCCCGCCATCGCGCCCAGTGCCCCGAACAGCGCGTCGGTCACCACCTGGCTGGTCTCGACGTTCCCCGCCACCACGGCGGCGGGCGCTTGCGGGCGCAGCATGGACCCTTCGGGCACCACCACGGTCAGCGGGCGCAGGCATCCCTCGTTCATCGGCACCGCATCGTCGATCAGCGTGCGCACGACATAGAGCACGGCGGCGCGCACGACCGGCAGCGGCGCGTTGAAATTGTCGCCAAGCTGCGGGCTGGAACCGGTGAAGTCGATCGTGGCATGACGGGCCGCGCGATCGATCGCCACGCTGACAGAGACTTGCGCGCCGTTGTCCATCGCATAGGCGAAGCGCCCGTCGGCCAGCCGGTCGAGCAGCGCGCGCACGGCCGCCTCGGCATGGTCCTGCACATGGCCCATATAGGCATCGACCACCGCCCTGCCCTGCTCTGCGGCGATGCGGTGCAGCTCGGAAGCCCCCCGCGCGCAGGACGCGATCTGCGCCTTCAGGTCCGCGATGTTCTGGTCCACGTTGCGCGAGGGCCAACGCCCGGACGACAGGCGCGCGCGCAAGTCCGCCTCGCGCAGGTGCCCTTCGTCCACCAGCAGCACGTTGTCGAGCAGCACGCCCTCCTCGTCCAGCGTGCGGCTGCCGGGCGGCATCGATCCGGGTGCGATCCCGCCGATGTCCGCATGGTGGCCGCGCGCGGCAACGAACCAGGCCGGCTCCGCATCACTCTCTTCGGCGAACACCGGCATGACTACCGTCACATCGGGCAGATGGGTGCCGCCATCGTACGGCGCGTTGAGGACATAGGCGTCGCCGGGGCGCAATCCGCGTCCGTCCCGCCCCTGCCCGCGCCGGGCCAGAACGGTGCGCACGCTTTCGCCCATCGATCCCAGATGAACGGGCATGTGCGGCGCGTTGGCGATCAGGCTGCCTTCGCCGTCGAACAGCGCGCAGGAAAAATCGAGCCGCTCGCGGATGTTGACCGACGAGGCGCTGTGCTGGAGCGCCGCGCCCATCTCCTCGGCTACGGCCATGAACAGCCCGCTCATGATCTCCAGCCGCACCGGATCGAGCGCGGTATCCGCCACGCGATCCACCGTGCGCGGCTGTGCCCGGCGCAGGATGAGGTTGCCGATCGCGTCGACTTCGACGCGCCAGCCCGGTTCGACCACCGTGGTCGACACCGGATCGACGATCAGCGCCGGCCCTGTTGCGGTGAAGCCGCAAGCCAGATCCTCGCGCCGGTAGAGCGGTGTCGCATGCCGTTCGCCGGCGGTGAACATCGAGACGCTGCCGGCTGGCGGCCCGGAGCGTTCGGGCAGGACGGCCACCGGCACGTCGGCATGGTCCGAGGCGGCCACCGCCTCGACCCGCACGGCTTCCGCCACGATCCCGCCTTCGGGCGCGAAGCCGAACCGGCGCTGCCAGTCCGCCGCAAAGGCAGCCCGCATCGCTTCGAGCGGTGCAAAAGCCACCTCGATCGTGTTCTCGGTGCCCTGCGGCCGTAGGTGGAGCGTCACCTCGCGCCGCAAGGCGGCCTGCCCGGCATTCCCGGCCACCAGTTCGGCCTCGGCATCATCGCCCAGCAGGCCAACTGTTCGGGCGATCGCGGCGGCGCCTTCCCCGTCCAGCAGGCATCCCAGCGTGGCTTCGCGCACCGCGCGCCGGTTGGCAAGGCCCATGCCATAGGCCGAGAGCACGCTCGCCAACGGATGGCATTGCACGGTATCGATCCCCAGCGCGTCGGCAACCAGACAGGCGTGCTGCCCGCCCGCGCCGCCGAAACAGGCGAGCGTCGCCCGCGTGACGTCATGGCCTCGCCGCACGGAAATCGCCTTGATCGCATTGGCCATGTTGGCGACGGCAATGCGCAGGAAGCCTTCGGCGGCCTGCTCGGGCGAAACCGCGCGCCCGGTCGCCGCGCGGACCTGCGCGGTCAGTTCGGCGAAACGGCGCTCCACCGCGCCGCGATCGAGCGGCTGGTCGCCGTGCGGGCCGAACACGTGCGGGAAATGATCGGGTTGCAACTTGCCGAGCAGCAGGTTGCAGTCGGTCACCGCCAGCGGCCCACCGCGCCGGTAGCACGCCGGCCCTGGCACCGCGCCCGCCGATTCCGGACCGACCAGGAATCGGGTGCCATCGAAACGGCAGATCGAACCGCCGCCCGCCGCCACGGTGTGGATGCGCATCATCGGCGCGCGGATGCGCGATCCCGCCACCCGCGCCTCGGCCTCGCGTTCGTAGCTGCCGGCATAGTAGGACACGTCGGTCGAGGTGCCGCCCATGTCGAATCCCACGACTTGCGCGAAACCCGCCGCTTTCGCCGTGGCCGCCATGCCGACGATGCCCCCGGCCGGGCCGGAGAGCACGGCGTCTTTCCCATGGAACGCCTCGCCGGCGGCAAGCCCGCCGCTCGATTGCATGTAGAGCGCCGCGACCGCCGGCCCCAGCCCCGCTTCCAGCCCGGCAACATAGCGGCGCAGGACCGGCGAGAGGTAGGCATCGACCACGGTCGTATCCCCCCGCGCGATCAGCTTGATCAGCGGGGCAACGCGGTGGCTGACCGAAATCTGCCCGAACCCCACCTCCCCCGCGATACGGGCGAGCGCGGCCTCGTGCGCCGGAAACTTCCAGCCGTGCATCAGCACGATCGCAATGGCGCGCAGCCCGCTGTCGAACGCGGACTGCAACACGGCGCGGGCCTGATCTTCGCCCAGCGCAGCCAGCACCGTGCCATCGGCCATGACCCGCTCGTCGATTTCCGCGACCTGCGCGAACAGGGGTGCCGGCAGGTCGATCCGGCGCGCGAAGATGTCGGGCCGTTCCTGCGTGCCGATGCGCAGGGCATCGCCGAACCCGCGCGTGATCGCCAGCAGCGTCGGTTCCCCCTTGCGTTCGAGCAGGGCGTTGGTGGCGACGGTCGTGCCCAGGCGCAGTTCGGCGCGGGGCAAGGCAAACCCTGGGCGCGCTCCGGTGAGCCGGCGCATCGCCTCGACGGCCGCATCGTCATAGCGGCCGGGGTCTTCGGACAGGAGTTTCGCGCGATGCAGCGCGCCATCGGGCGCAATCGCCACGACATCGGTGAAGGTGCCGCCGCGATCGACCCAGAATCGCCAGGTGTCTTCAGTCACGCGCCCGCCTTAGCCGCTTGAAGTCCGGCTGGCACTATCCCCGTCCGATCGTTCGCTGTTTGGGCACGCGCCGAAACCGGCCGAACCGGGTGCAAAAGCAAGCGGCCCGGCGCTCACGCACCGGGCCGCTCAGGCATTCCTCGATGGATCAGCGCGCAGCCTGTTGCAGATAGGCAATCAGGTCCGCGCGATCCTGCGGATTGGGAAGGCCGGCAAAGGCCATGCGCGTGCCCGGCACGTACCGGGTGGGCGAGGTGAGGAAGGCATCGAGCGTGGTCTTGTTCCACGTCACGTTCTTGGCCTTCATCTGCGCCGAATAGTTGAAGTTCGCCATCGCGGCGGACTTGCGGCCAACGATGCCCTTCAGCGACGGCCCCAGGCGCGTGGCGCCGGTATTGAGATCGTGGCAGGCGGCGCAACGGGCGAACACGGTACGACCACGCGCCGCATCACCAGCAGGCCCGGAAGGAGCAGCCGATGCAGCCGACGCGGCGATACCAACGGCGGCCAGACCGGCCATCACGGCAACAAACTTCATCAACGCACTCCCCAAAAATGCCTTATGGCTAAAATGCTTCGCGGACAAACTGCCCCGGCGGGGCTGACCCACACATGAACGGATACAACGGCTTGGCGGCGTTGCCTAAACCCTATTCAGCGATTTTCGCAAGCGGGCAGTCCGCCCTCAGTCCTTGGCGGGCGCGGACGTGCAGACCTTGATGATCAGACGGAACAGTTCCGCGCGTTCGTCTTCCGAAAGGCAGGCGGTCAGTTCCCGTTCATGCGCGGCGATGATCTCGCGCGCTTGTTCCAGCACCCGCTCGCCATCCTCGGTGATCCACAGCCCGCCGGCACGACGATCCAGCTTCGACGGCTCGTTCACCACGTAGCCGTTCTTGGTCAATTGCCGCACGAACTGGTGAACCGTGGGCCGTTCGATCTGGAAGAAGCGCGAAAGGTCTGACTGCTTCACGCCGGGATTCGCGTTCGTCAGCCACAGGATGGCAACCTGCTTGGGCGTAACCTTCAGGGCATCCAGCTGCCGTTCGAGCCGCGAAACGAACAGGGAATTGGCGGTTCCGATATGGACGCCCAGAATGGCGTCCATCCCGTCAACCAGCAGCCCCGCCGCTGTTCCCGACGCCATGGTCACTTCCGAAGCCAACGATCCGATACCTTTCCAGCCGCGCCATCCTTAACGAACGATACGGAACAAAACCGCCGTTTCATTAGGGTCACGAAGTGTTTTACGCAAAGCCTTTTGCACCGCACACAGGTCCACAGGACGAAACCCGCGTCATTTCAGCACGATCCGGATGCATTTGCGAATGCCCGAAACGCCGTTGTCACAACTACCGTGCGATAGCGAAGGGTCAGGCTTCCATCGGCGCGGTAGTCAAGCCCAGTTCCGGAATGCCGATGGAACGACGCCCGCCGTAATCGGTGCGAACCACGATCAGGCCGCTGCGTTCGAGATGTTCCAGCAGACGGCGGATGCGCCCCGGCGAACGGGTGCCATAGACTTCGGCCAGCTTGTCGTCGTCGGGGCATGGCGTGCCCTCCGCCGCCGCGCGGGCCAGCACCAGAAACGGGGCGAGCAGGTCGTCCGGCACGTCGCGCCCGATGCGCAACACGTCCTGCCAGCGCGGCTCGCTATCGTCGGCAATGCCGGCCACCGCCATCGCGAAACGCCGCCGGAACGCGGCCAGATCGATGCCCGTGTCGCCCAGCCGCTGCATCCGGCAACGCACGGTGAAATCCTGGAAAAGCTGCGCCGCGGGCTGAAACGTGCAGTCCGGCTCCAGCGCCATCTCGGCCAGGATCGCGGCGACATCGGCGGCGGTTTCCTCTTGCGCGAACAGGCTGGGTTCGGCGGGCGGATCGACCTGTTCGGCGGCCGGCACATAGCCCTCGATCCGTTCAAGCAGTTCGCCGCTTTCGACCGGCTCTGCTTCCGGCTCGGGCGCGCGCGGCAAGGCTTCCATCGCCAGCGGTTCGGCCAGTAGCAGCGATTCCATGTCCTGCCCCGAAGCCGAAGGCAGCGGCATCAGCCCCTGCACCACGTTGCGCGCGCGGGTCTGCACCTCGCCGATGCGCACGCCCACCGGGCGGCGGCAGATGGCGGGGCCAAGCCCCAGGAAGTGCCCCCGTTCCAGATCGCGGATCTGTTCGGCCTGGCGCCGCTCCATGCCCAGCAGGTCGGCCGCGCGCGCCATATCGATATCGAGGAACGTCCGCCCCATCAGGAAGTTGGAAGCCTCGGCGGCGACGTTCTTGGCGAGCTTGGCCAGCCGCTGCGTGGCGATCACCCCGGCCAGGCCGCGCTTGCGCCCCCGACACATCAGGTTGGTCATCGCCGCCAGCGACAGGCGGCGCACTTCATCGGTCACGTCACCGGCGGCGGCGGGGGCGAACATTTGCGCCTCGTCCACCACCACCAGCGCCGGATACCATTCGTCGCGCGGGGCATCGAACAGCGTGTTGAGGAACACCGCCGCGCATCGCATCTGCGCTTCGAGTTCCAGCCCGTCGAGCGCCAGGATCACCGAGGCACGATGCTTGCGGATGCGCGCGGCGAGCTTGGCGATCTCGGCCTGATCGTAGGCCGACCCATCGACCACGACATGCCCGAACGGCTCGGCCAGCGTGACGAAATCGCCTTCCGGATCGATCACCACCTGCTGGACCAGCGCGGCGCTTTCCTCCAGCATCCGGCGCAGCAGGTGCGACTTGCCGGACCCGGAATTGCCTTGCACGAGCAGGCGGGTCGCCAGCAGTTCCTCGACATCGATCCGGACAGGGGCGCCGGACCGGTCGGCGCCGATGATGATGGATGCGCTCACGGGCGTGGCTGTGGCCGGGCGGACCTGAGTCGGCAAGGCCGGCGGGGCGATTTGCTGTAGAAAGGTGGGTGCCTTGCTTGCCCGGCCCCTTCCCTCACACGTCGTCCCGGCGAACGCTGGGACCTCAGGCCTTTGCAGGAAGACCGTCGTTAGGTGGAACCCAGCCGCCCGAGATCCCAGCTTTCGCTGGGATGACGGTATTTTCGAATGCCGGCTTCGCTTAATGCCGGATCAGGTAATCGAACGCGGAAAGCGCCGCCTTCGAACCTTCGCCCATGGCGATCACGATCTGCTTGTACGGCACGGTCGTCGCGTCCCCCGCCGCGAACACGCCCGCCGCGCTGGTCTCGCCACGCGCGTCGATCTCGATCTCGCCGCGGTTGCTCAGCGCCACCGAATGATCGAGCCATTCGGTGTTGGGGACAAGGCCGATCTGCACAAAGATGCCTTCCAGCACGATTTCGTGAACCTCTTCGGTCTTGCGATCGCGATACTTGAGGCCGGTCACCTTGTCGCCATTGCCCAGCACTTCGGTAGTCAGGGCCGAGGTGATGACGGTGACGTTGGGCAGGCTGTTCAGCTTGGCCTGCAGCACCGCGTCGGCGCGCAGCTGGCTGTCGAACTCGATCAGCGTCACATGGGCGACGATCCCCGCCAGGTCGATCGCCGCTTCGACGCCGGAGTTGCCGCCGCCGATCACCGCCGTGCGCTTGCCCTTGAACAGCGGGCCATCGCAGTGCGGGCAATAGGCGACACCCTTGTTGCGGTATTCGTCTTCGCCGGGCACGCCCATCTGGCGCCAGCGCGCGCCGGTCGACAGGATCACCGTCTTCGCCTTCAGGCTGGCGCCGCTTTCAAGCTGCACCTCGGCCAGCCCGCCATCGAGCGGGGGCACGAGCTTTACCGCCTTCTGCACGTTCATCACGTCCACGTCGTATTCCTTGACGTGCTGTTCGAGATGCGCGGCCAGCTTCGGCCCTTCGGTGTGCGGCACCGAGATGAAGTTCTCGATCGCCATGGTATCGAGCACCTGCCCGCCGAAGCGTTCGGCGACGACACCGGTGCGGATGCCCTTGCGTGCGGCGTAGATCGCCGCCGCCGCACCGGCGGGGCCGCCGCCGACGACCAGCACGTCGAACGGTTCCTTGGCGGCAATCTTCTCCGCCGCCCGCGCGGCCGAACCGGTATCGAGCTTGGCCACGATCTGCGCCAGATCCATGCGCCCCGATCCGAACGGTTCGCCGTTGAGGAACACCGTCGGCACGGCCATGATCTTGCGGCGTTCCACCTCGTCCTGGAACACGGCGCCGTCGATCGCGACATGCGTCACGTTCGGGTTGAGCGCGGCCATGATGTTCAGCGCCTGCACCACGTCGGGGCAGTTCTGGCAGGTCAGCGAAAAGAATGTCTCGAAATGCAGCGGCCCTTCCAGCGCGCGCACTTGATCGAGCAGATCGGCATCTTCCTTGGGCGGATGCCCGCCCACGTGCAGCAGCGCCAGGATCAGCGAGGTGAACTCGTGCCCCATCGGCAAGCCGGCGAAGACGGCTTCCGCCCTGCCTTCGTCGGCGCGGATCGCGAACGAGGGCTTGCGCGCGTCCGTGCCGTCAAAGCGGGCGGACACCTTGTCGGACTGCGCGGCGATCTCCTCGACGAGGCTGCGCGTCTCGGCCGATTTGGCGCTGTCGTCCAGGCTGGCGACAAGCTCGATCGGGCGGCGCAGGTTGCCGAGATAGGCTTTCAACTGGCCGGTGGTGACGGCATCGAGAATAGGCATGGCGGTTCTCTTCAGACAGATGGGTGCATCGCCGGGATCGCGGGGATGCCGGGAGGCGGAAATGAACGGCGGGAGGCGCTCGGGGGAAACGCTCGGTTCCCGTTGCCCTGAGCTTGCCGAAGAACTGCCTTGGAACGGCAATCCTTGGGTAAGCTCAGGACTGGCGGATCAAACGGGGCACGCCAATCTCCGGTCGAAAGTCTCGGTGAAAAGGGTGGCCGGACGGAGGAATCCGCCCGGCCCAACCCATCAGATCTTGCCGACGAGGTCGATCGACGGAGCCAGCGTTTCGGCGCCTTCTTCCCACTTGGCCGGGCAGACCTGGCCGGGGTTTTCGCGCCAGTACTTGGCGGCCTTGATCTTGCGCACCAGTTCGGAAGCGTTGCGGCCCACGCCCTCGGGCGTGATTTCGACGAGCTGGATCACACCATCGGGATCGACGACGAAGGTGCCGCGATCGGCAAGGCCCACGCCCACGCGCAGGATGTCGAAGTTGTTCGACAGGTCATGGTTCTGGTCGCCCAGCATGTAGTACTGGATCTTGCCGATCGCCGGCGAGGTGTCGGCCCAGGCCTTGTGCGAAAAGTGCGTGTCGGTCGAAACCGAGTACACTTCGACGCCCAGACCCTGAAGCTCGGCATACTTGTCGGCAAGGTCTTCCAGCTCGGTCGGGCAGACGAACGTGAAGTCCGCCGGATAGAAGAAGAACACGCCCCACTTGCCCTTCACGTCGGCGTCGGTAACGGTTTCGAACTTGCCCTGGCGATAGGCCTCGGCTTTGAACGGCTTAAGCGTGGTTCCGATCAGAGACATGACAGACGATTTCCTTCTGATTCGTCGTTGGTAAACTGGATACGAGGGTGAGCTAGCGACTCCCCTTCGCAATTTCCAATGATCAATTCCGGCCACTTTGATTGATTGCGTCGATCAATGGCTCGCCTGATCGGAACCCATCGATCACATTCCTGTGGCAAGGCCGAGACAGATGTTCCGTCGCTGTCGCCCTTGCGATAGCGCCCCGGCCCCGGCGTGCCCCGGAAGCGACATTTCCTCCAGCGGCAACAGCCTGGCATCCTCGAGCGCCGCCACCCGATGCCCCATGCCGGCGAGGTAAGCCTCGTTTTCGGCAAAGGCGAGGAATGCGGAAACGCCGCTCTGGCGCACCAGCATCGCCATGTCCCATCGTTCGGACTCCGGCCCGATCAGGAACGGCCCGCCCTGCCCCAGGAACAGGATATCGCCGCCGCTCGCGCGCAGGTGAGGAAGGGTATGCTCGATGTACCGCCCGAATGCCTCGCTTCCACCGATCGGCGACGCCGGCGCGAGTTCGGGATGCGCCGCGTAGTCCGCCACGGCGCGAAACCGCAGCAGGTTCAGCATGACGACGCTGCCCGCGATCCCGCGTCGGACGAACAGCATGCCCGCCGCCGGCGATACATCGAGATGAGTGGCGGACGTATCCGTCATCCTTCCGCACCGCCATCAGCGCGCACCAGCAGCAGAACGTGCATCCTGACGTCCTCCGGCCATTCCGCGATATGCCGCTCCAACGCCCCCAGGTCTCCCGCGAACAGCGCCCGCGTCGCGTCCTCGTAACCGGGCAGGTCGCCGGCCATCGCCAGCATGAAGTGATAGGCCGCCTCCTGCGCGCGGCGCCGTTGCTGGCGGGTGTCGGGTTTCTTCCGCTCGCTGTCGATCAAACGGCGCAGCGTGGGCGAGGCGCCTCCGGGCTGGGCAGCCAGCCATTCCCATTGCCTGGGCAGCAGGGTTACCTCGCGCGCCACCACGCCCAGCCGCGGGCGGCCCCGTCCACGCGGTTCCCCCGCCTGCCCTTCCCCTGCCGGAAGCGCGTCGGACAAAGCCGTTGGGGCGCGGTAACGCCCGCGATAGACCGGTGCAGGTTGAGAAAGACGTGCCACGATCTCCTCGTCGCTGCCGCGCAGGTCCAGATCGACAATCCGTCCGCTGCTGTCGTCGAAAACCTGGATGGCATCGACAGCGCCCCCTTCCAGAGCCCGCTTCACGTGCAAGGCGACTTCGCCCAGCGGGCCAGCGAACAGTTTCCGCGCGCCGCAAAATGCGGTGCAAATCGTGAGGTCGGACATGGTGGATTCCTTCTGTGTCGAAGCATTTTTATCCGGGTAAATTAGAACCGTCAATATTACCCGGGCAAAATAAGTCGCGAAGGAGCGCGCTGCCTCGCGCACGCATGCTGCAACCGCATAAAAATATGAAATAAATGCGCTTTACCGTTTGAACGTACGATTTTTTGCAATCGACTTGCAGAACTTGCACTTGAAAATCGACGCGTTCCGATCCAATTGCGCTCAAGAAACAAAACCGTTTCGTTCCATTACACCTTGTTGTCAGGACTCACGATGACCGCTCCCAGCGAAAGCGATTCCAGCCCGGTTGCTCCCGAGACGCCCGGCAAGAATGGCGTCGATCCGAGCGGCGCTGCGCCAAACGGTAACGGTCAACGCAGCAAGCGCATTCGCCGCATCGGCCTGATCGCGCTGATCGTGGGCGCGGCTTATGGCATCTATGCCTACACGGACTATCGCCTCTATGGCCGCTTCATCCAGGAAACCGATGATGCCTACGTGAAAGCGGACGGGGTAACGGTGAGTTCCAAGCTGTCCGGCTATGTCCGGGCGGTGAACTTCAAGGACAACCAGTCGGTCGCGGCGGGAACGCTGCTCGTGCAGATCGATCCGACCGACTACCAGACGCGCCTGGCGCAGTCCGACGCGCAAGTGCAGGTGGCGCGCGCCACGCAGGCGGCCTCCGTCGCCAGCATCGCGGAAGCGCGTTCGGCCGTGGGGCAAGCCTCGGCGGCGGTCGACGCCGCCCGGCGCCAGCTTGCCTATCTCAACGGCGAAGTTGCCCGTTTCCGTCCGCTTGTCGCCAGCGGCGCGGAACCGAAGCAGACGCTGGACCAGTTCGTCTCGAACCGCGATCAGGCGGCGTCCGATCTTGCTTCCAAGCAGGCCGCGCTTGCCGCGGCGCGTGACAAGGTCCGCACCATCGAGGCGCAGGCAAACCAGTCCGCCGCCCAGATCGAAGCCGCCCTCGCCCAGCGCCAGGCCGCCAACAATGACATGGCCACAACGCGCATCATCGCCCCTATTGCCGGCCGCATCGGTAATTCATCGGTCCGGCTCGGCCAGTACGTCCAGCCCGGTCAGCGCCTGCTGACGGTGGTGCCGGTCGACGCAATCTATGTGGAAGCGAACTTCAAGGAAACCCAGATCGGGTTGATGCGGCCCGGCCAGCCGGTGACCGTGAAGGTCGATGCCCTGCCCGATGTCGCATTCCATGGCGTGGTGGACAGCATCACGCCGGGCACCGGCGCCAACTTCTCGCTGATCCCGCCGCAGAACGCGACCGGCAACTTCACCAAGATCGTGCAGCGCGTGCCGGTACGCATCCGCATCAATTCCGGGCCGGAATCGAAACGGGTCCTGGTTCCCGGGCTGTCGCTGACGGTCCAGGTCGATACGACCGCCGCGAAGGGAGCCATCGAATCCATCCGCCGCGAGCAGGAACAGGCTCCGAAGCGGCCATGAGCGCGGCCACCCTTCCCGCGGAACAGGCGGGCCAGCCGCCCGCCCAGCCACCTGCGTCGCCGCCGGCCCGCGAACGCGCGGACCTTACCGCCTGGCTGGGCGTGGCCGCCGGCGCGCTCGGCTCGCTGATGGCCACGCTCGACATCTCGATCGTCAACGCCTCGCTTCCCACCATCCAGGGCGAGATCGGGGCGTCCGCCAGCGAAGGCACATGGATTTCGACGGCCTATCTCGTCGCCGAAATCGTCATCATTCCGCTGACCGCCTGGCTGGAGCGCGTGTTCGGCCTGCGCCGGTTCCTGCTGATCGCCTCGGTCCTGTTCACCGGCTTCTCGATCATGTGCGGCACCTCGACCACGCTGACCGGCATGATCATCGGCCGCATCGGGCAAGGCTTTACCGGCGGCGCGATGATTCCGACGGCCATGACCATCATCGCCACACGTCTGCCCCCGTCGCAGCAGCCCATCGGCACCTCGCTATTCGGTTCCACGGTCATCCTCGGCCCCGTGCTCGGGCCACTGGCCGGTGGCTGGCTGACCGAGAATTTCAGCTGGCACTACGCCTTTTTCATCAACGTTCCGGTCTGCCTGGCGCTGATGGTGCTGCTGCTCGTCGGCCTTGCCGACCAGAAGCCCAAGCTGGAAGAATTGATCGAGGCGGACTGGCTGGGGATCGCGGGCCTGGCCCTGGGGCTGGGCGGACTGACGGTTGTGCTGGAGGAAGGCAACCGCGAACAGTGGTTCGAATCCACGCTGATCTGGCAGCTGACCGCCGTCACCGTGCTGGGTTTCGTGCTGATCGGACTGGGGCAGCTGTACGCGCGCCGTCCCGTGATCAAGCTGGCCCTGCTGCGCAACCGCACGTTCGCGGCGGTCTTCGTCCTCGCGCTGATCCTGGGCGTGGTGCTGTACGGCACGGCTTATGTGATCCCGCAGTTCCTGGCGGCCATCGCCGGCTACAACGCGATGCAGGCCGGACAGGTCGTCTTCATCTCGGGCATTCCGGCGATGATGATGATGCCGCTGTTCCCGATCCTCCTCAGCCGGTTCGACCTGCGGCTTATCGTCGCCACCGGCCTGCTGCTGATGATGGCTTCGTGCTACATCGACACGTCGCTGACCGCGGACTCCACGGGTTCGGACTTCGTCGATTCCCAGCTTCTGCGCGGGCTGGGTCAGGTCCTCAGCATGATGTTCCTCAACCAGGCGGCGATCGCGGCGGTGCGCCCCGACGAAGCCGGCGATGCCTCGGGCCTGTTCAACGCCGCGCGTAATCTGGGCGGTTCGATCGGGCTTGCCTTGCTGGCGACCGTCCAGGAGCGCCGGCTCGACTATCATCACTGGACGCTCAATTCCACGCTGGGCAACAACGATCTTGCCGTGCAGGACTGGGTTTCCAGCACCTCCGCCACGTTCGGCGGCGGCCCGGACGGCCTCGCCGCCGCGATACGCCAGATCGACAACACGGTGCTGCGCGAGGCGATGGTGATGGCGTTCAACGACGATTTCATGTTCCTCGTGGCGGGCATTCTCGTGGTGACCCCGCTCGTCCTTTTCCTGCGCCCTCTTCCCAAGGGACGCAACATGGCGGCCATGCACTGATGCGACCGATCCCCCGAACTCTCCTCGCTCCCCTGCTCGCTTCCGGGGTGCTGCTCGTCAGCGGCTGCGCCACGGTCGGGCCAGACTACCATGGCGCGCCGAAAGTGGCGGATACCGCTGCCACGCGCGGCAGTTTCCTGCGCGCGGACGCCGGAACCAGCACCGCCGAGCCCACCGCCCGCTGGTGGCAGGCTCTGGGCGATCCCGTGCTCGACCAAGTTATCGAAACCGCGCTGACGAACGCGCCCGACGTGCAAGCCGCGAACGCCCGCATCGCGCAGGCACGCGCGGGGCTTGAGGTCAACAAGACGGCGCTGCTGCCCACCGCCAGCGTTTCGTTCGCCGTGCCCTACGTGAACCTTCCCGGCAGCATTCTTGGCAATTCGGGACGCGAGGAGTTCCACGCCTATGCACCGGGCTTCGACACCTCGTGGGAAATCGACCTGTTCGGCGGTACGCGACGCAAGATCGAGGCGGCTTCCGCCCGCGCCGAGGCCGCCGAAGCGGGCCTTGCCGACGCCCGCGTGACTCTTTCGGCGGAAATCGCGCGCGCCTATGTTTCGCTGCGCGCCAAGCAGGCCGTGCTGGCGCTGACCGATCGGCAGGCGGCGATCGACAGCGACCTCGTCTCCCTAGCCCGGCAACGGCTGGCAGGCGGCACCGCACCGGAACAGCCGCTGGCGCAGGCCCGCGCCCAACTCGCGCAAACCGAGGCGGATCGCGCGAAGACGCGGGCCGACATCGTCGTGCTGATCGATCAGATCGCGGTCCTTGCCGGGCGCGAGCCGGGAGCCCTGGACACGCTGCTGTCCGCTCCAAACGCGGTGCCGCTGCCGCCGGCCGACGTCGCCGTCGGCGATCCGGCGCTCTTGCTGCGCAACCGCCCGGACATCCGCATGGCCGAACGCCAGCTTGCCGCCGCCAATGCCGACATCGGCGCCAGGGTGGCGGACAAATACCCGAAGATCAGCTTCACGGGCCTGCTCGGCACTGGCGGGCAGAACTTTGCCGACGTGTTCAAGACATCGAGCCTCATCGGCCTCGCGCTACCGCAGATCAAATGGTCGCTGTTCGACGGCGGCCGCGTGAACGCGCAGATCCGTTCGGCCAAGGGGGCCTATGCCGAAGCGGAGGCGCAGTTCCGCAGTACGGTCCTGAAAGCCCTGCAGGACGCGGAAAATTCGCTGACGCGCTTCGGCGGTCAGCGCATCGCCTATGGCAAGGCGCTCGACAGCCAGGCGCAGGCCGCACGAGCGCACGCGCTCCAGGTGCAGCGCGTGCAGGGAGGCACCGCCCCACGCAGCGATGCGCTGACCGCCGAGCGTCAAGCCGTCCAGGCTGAAATGGCGGCGATCTCGGCACGGGCCGAGCTGACCACCGATTTTGTTGCCGTGGAAAAGGCACTGGGCCTTGGCTGGACTGCGCAGACGACGGAGGAAGCGCCAAAATGAGCCGTTTTCGTTCCGTTTATACCATCTTGACTCACCGCAAATCTAAGGCACTCTCTGTACCCATAACGCCATCAAGGCGAGGATTTGGGACGGATGGACTGGATTTCGGATTTTGGCCGCCGATTCTGGCAGGCCTATCAAGAGGGGCTGGTAATGTCCTGCCCGATTCACCGCGCAGCGGCAGACCGAGCGGCGGAAAAAACCCCGTGCGACATCGGTATGCAACAGTATGACGTCGCCGAAGCGCTCGCAAGGCAGCAAGCCGTCCGCCACTGAACAGTCAGATAGGCCGACCGACCTGATCGTCTCTTGCGCGGATGAAGGCAGTGAAATCCGCGCCGTGCGCCGTGGACGTCCGTCCGCGGCGGAAGCGGAGCAGATCGTCGGCCGGATTCTGGAGGCAAGCTGGGAAGTCCTGCTGGCCGAGGGCTTTGAAGGCTTCACCTTCGATCGCGTTGCCCGCCATGCGCATATCGGCAAGGCCACGATCTACTCCCGCTTTGCCAACAAGCGGGAACTTATGGGCGCGCTCCTGCGCCATCGCATCGAAGCACAGCACGCCCATATCACGGCTATGGGCGCGGGTCTTCCGCCGATGGAAGCGTTCATCGCACGCAGCACCGAAGTATTATCGCTGCTGCTTTCCCCCGATGGCATTCTGCAAGAACGCCTGATCGACTGGATGGATCAGGAAGGTGACGGCGAATGCGGTGAAATCCGCAACGCAATCTACCGCCATTCGCTGGTCGCCATCGAAGCGTTGATCCACCAAGCGAATGCCACCGGCCTGATCCATATTCCCGATCCGGCAGCGGCAGCCGAATTCTGGCTGGAAGGACTTGTCGGCCATGCGCGCGTCACGCGCGCCGAGGAGAACGGGGATAGGGCCGCCCATGAACGCTGGTCGCGCAAATATGTCCATTTCTTCTTTTCCGGGATCGCAACCGTCGCCCCGGACACCAGCGCTTCCAACGCCTAGGTTAGCGTTCAGCGGGCTAGGTTCAGCGCATCGCGGGCAAAGCAGCGGAACCGTTCCAGCCGCTCGCCATCCCCGTCATCGCCATAGGCAGAGCGTCTTTCCCCTTGCGGGAAGCGATCGCCATCGCGCGGCGGAATATCCAGCGCGGCGGCGGTGACGAAGCGGATACGCCAGGCAAGAGTCACCGCATCGCCATCGGGCTGGCAGGCGGACAGCATCCGCGTGACGCGATCGACGCCCTCGGCGAACAGGCTCCATATCTGCTCGTGAATGCTGCCCGCCGCGCGCGAGAACATCTCGTCCAGCACCACGATCGCGCGGAAACCGGGAGTCATGGCGGCAGGGGCGAACAGCGGCACGACAAGCGCATCGACAACGGCGGGAAAGTCGGCCCCGCCCTTTAGCTCCAGAGCATCCAGCATGCCGGTTCGGGCATCGGCAATCCGCGCCGCGTTGCGCAGCGCCAGATCGCGCAACAGCCCGTCCACATCGCCGAAATGATAGCGCACCAGCGCGGAGTTGACTCCCGCCGCATCGGCGATGGCCCGCACCGTCAGGGCATGGACACCCTCCTGCACGACGATCCGTTCCGCGGCGGCCAGCAGGCGTTCGGGCGTCGATAACGAGGAGGAAGCGGTTGTCGCCATGCGCGCGCCATAACAGCAGCCGTTCGATCCGCGCCAGCGAAGAACAACGCTGCCGCAGGGTTAACGGCCTCTAGGGGACCGCCCGTCCCTTCCATTTCACCGGATCGATGGCTTTGCCTGCCAGACAGCGGAGGCACCTGTTAAGCCGATGAGGCCTTCATGACCGTTCTCATTCCCGCCCCCTTGCCGCACCTGGCGTTCGTGGTCGAGCCTGTCCGGATATGCCGGGCATCATGAAACACATGGTCTTTCCCACATCGGAAACGGGCACCGCGGACGAACGGGCAAACGAACGGATCGATCATCTGCGCCACCTGCTCGAACGCGAGCGCAAGGCCCGGATCGAGGCCGAAGCGGTCGCCGAGCGGAGCTGGCGCGATCTGTACGAGAACCAGGTCCGCCTCGCCCTGCTTCAGCGGATTACAGACGCCTCCAACCAGTCGAGCGACTTCAAGGCCGCGCTGGGCATCGCGCTGGCCGAAATCTGCGCGCACATGAACTGGGACGTGGGCCACGCCTATCGCATCGATCTTGAAGGCAAGGCTCGCCGGCAGGCCCGCATCACCTATGCCGCAGAACCCGACCGATTCCGCCCGATCATGGACGCTTCGCGGCGCCAAATCCTGCAAGACGGTGGTGACCTGCCCGGAAGGGTGCTGCGCGACCGGCATCCGCACTGGATCGACCAGATGGCGGAAGACAAGTGGTTTCCGCGCCGCGATCTGGCGCTTGAATCCGGCCTGCAATCGGCCTGCGCCTTCCCAGTGCTGGTGGGCGACGAACTGGTGGCGGTGATGGAGTTCTTTTCGCGCCGCCCGCTGGTGGACAAGGACAACATCCTGCTGACCGTGACCCAGGCCAGCACGCAGCTGGCGCGCGTGGTCGAACGTGAGCGCGCCCGGACGACATTGCTGCACGAGGCCCGGCACGATGCAATGACCGGCCTTCCCAACCGCGTGCTGCTGGACGAGCGCGCACGCGCCGCCTTCGCCCGGCTCCAGCGGTCGGGCAAGGATCTGGCGATGATGGTCATCGATCTGGATGGCTTCAAGGCGGTGAACGACAAGCACGGGCACCACGCCGGCGATGCGCTGCTGATCGAGGTGGCCCGGCGCTTCAACCGGGTTGTCGCTGGAACACGCGGCAAGCACGGCTGGCCCGGCCCCTCCCCGCGCATCACCCTGGCGCGGGTGGGCGGTGACGAGTTCGTCATCCTGATGGACATGCTCGCGGACAAGCGCCTCCCCGAATTCCTCGCCAACCGCCTGCTGGCCGCCCTGCGCGAACCGATGCCGATCGATGGCGAGATGGTATCGGTGGGGGCATCGATCGGCATCGCCCACGGCGGCGGCGACTATACCTCGATCGAGCAGATCCGCCGCGACGCGGACCTTGCCATGTACGAAGCCAAGGGCGCCGGGCGGGACCGGATCGTCACCTTCACCGATGCCCTGGGCAGCGACGTGCGCCGGCGCATGGCGCTGGAGCGCGAACTGCGCGAAGCGATCCGCGAGAACCAGTTCCTGCTGTTCTACCAGCCGATTTTCTGCCTTGGCGAAACCCCGTATCTGCTCGGCTTCGAGGCACTGATCCGCTGGGCGCATCCGACCCGGGGCACATTATCGCCGGATGCCTTCATCCCGGCGGCGGAGGCGAGCGGCCTGATCGTGTTCATCGGCGATTGGGTCATGCGGCAGGCCTGCATCGCGCTCGCGCGGCTCCATCAGCAGTTGCCGGCGCACAATCGTCCGTTCGTCAGCGTCAACATCGCCCCGCAGCAATTTCTCCAGCCCGATTTCACGCAAAGCGTGCGCCGCGCGATCGCGGACAGCGGATTGCCACCGCGCTGTCTCAAGCTGGAAGTGACCGAAGGCGTGGCCATCATCGATGCCGCGCGCACGCGGGCCGTGCTGGAGGAAATCCGCGCCTGGGGGGTGCAGACCAGCCTCGACGATTTCGGCACCGGCTATTCCTCGCTCAGCTACCTGAAGAATCTGCCGTTTGATTCGCTCAAGATCGACCGCTCCTTCACCGCGTCTATCGACGACCCCAAGAGCCGCGACATCATCCAGACCATTCTCGATCTGGCCGGCAAGCTGGGTCTGACCGTGGTGGCCGAAGGCATCGAATCATCGGAGCAGGACCGGATGCTGCAAAGCATGGGCTGTACGTTCGGCCAGGGCTTCCACCTTGCGCCGCCGCTGGAGGAAACGGCGGCCTTTGCGCTGGCCGCGGCCGAGGCGCCAACGCCACCGGCCTGATCGCAAACAGGGCAATTCGTCACTGTACCATCGCGGTTCAGGGGCTATCTTCGCACCTTCATTGCAAGGAGGCCTCCATGGCAAACAGCCCGTGGCACCACGCCCGCAACTCCAGCGTGGCCGACGACATCGATTTCGAGATCAAGGGGCAGGAACTGCAGTTCCTGGAAATCGAGCTGGACCCCGGCGAAAGCGCCGTGGCCGAAGCGGGCGCCTTCGTGTGGAAGGACGCCTCGATCGGCATGACCACGGTGTTCGGCGATGGCAGCGGCGGCGGTGACGGCGGCTTCATGGGCAAGCTGCTGGGCGCGGGCAAGCGGCTTGTCACCGGCGAGAGCCTGTTCACCACCGTCTTCACGCACAACGGCCAGGGCAAGGCGCGCGTCGCCTTCGCCTCTCCCACGCCGGGTTCGATTCTGCCGATCAAGCTGTCCGACGTAGGCGGCACGCTGATCTGCCAGAAGGACAGCTTCCTCGCCGCCGCGCGCGGCGTATCGATCGGCGTGGCCTTCCAGCGCCGGGTGATGACCGGCCTGTTCGGCGGCGAAGGCTTCATCATGCAGAAGCTGGATGGCGATGGCTGGGTCTTCGTGCAGATGGGCGGCACGCTGGTCGAGCGCGAACTTGGCCCGGGCGAGCAGTTGCACGTCGATACCGGCTGCCTTGCCGCCTACACGCAGGGAATCGATTTCGATCTGGTGACGGCGGGCGGCGTGCGCAGCGTGCTGTTCGGCGGCGAAGGCCTGTTCTTCGCGCGGCTGACCGGGCCGGGCAAGGTCTGGATACAATCCCTGCCCTTCGCCCGACTGGCCGGGCGGATGCTGGCGGCATCGGGCAGCCGGGGCGGCCAGAACCGGGGCGAAGGCTCGGTCCTTGGCGCGCTCGGCGATTTCATCGACGGGAATAACTGAGACGCGCGGGGCAAGCCGGCGGACCTGGAAGGAACCGCCGGCTTGCCCTGCGCAAAAGGTCAGAACTTCAGACGGATGGTTCCGCCAAACGTGCGCGGATCGCCGACCTGCGCGGCGATCAGCCCCGTGTTGCCGCCCGTTCCGGCCAGCAGCAGGTCGATGTAGTTCCGGTCGAACGCGTTGCGCACCCACAGGAAGGCATCGAGCGTTTCGGTACGGAAACCGCCGCGGAAGTTCTGGATCGAATAGCCGTTGACCCAGGTGTAGATCGAGGGCGTGGGATTGGACGACCAGCGCGAACGATAGCTGGCATCGTAACCGATATAGAACTGCCCTTCCTCGCCGAACACCTTGGCCGGCTGGTTCACTTCCGCACCCCAGGCGAAGGCCCACTTCGATACGCCGGGCAGCACCTGACCCGAGGCATCCACGAACGGCGGGCTGTTGCCCACCTGACCCGGTGCGGCGATCGTGCCGGTATAGCTGCACTTGCCTGTCGCGACGATCCCGGTGCTGGAGCCCCCGGAAAGCTCCGGCGGAGGCGGCGCGTCACAGAACTTCACGTATTTGGCATCGGTAAAGGCGCCGTTTACATAGGCCGAGAAGCGATCGCTCGGGCGGATCGAGAAATCGGCCTCCACGCCGCGCGTGCGCACCTTGTCCGCGTTCGCCAGATAGCCGCGCACCGTGCCGAACTGCCCGTTGCTGACGTTGGCCTGGAAGTTCTTGATGTTGGTCCAGAAGCCGGTGACGTTGAACGTCGCGCGGCGATCCCAGAACTGGCTCTTGAAGCCGATTTCGAAGTGATCGACCTTTTCCGGCTTGATCGTGGCCGCCGCCTGGATCGGTGCGCCGTTGGCATCGGCCGGCACGCCGTTCAGGTTGATGCCGCCGGTCTTGAACGAACGTGCGTAGGTTGCGTAGACGTTGATGTCCCGGGCCACCTTGTAGCGCAGGTTGACGTCATACGAGACGTTCCAGGCGCTGAACTTCGGTTCGAAGAACTGCGACGCCTGAATGCCGCGCTGCGCCGCCGTCCACGGATCGTTGTAGTACGGCGATCCGGGGACCGCCGAGACCACCTGCCGCGTTCCGTCCGATGCCGTGCCCGTGACGACCGAATTATAGAGGCCGTCCTTCTTGTCGTAGTTGACGCGGAAGCCCGGCGACACGGTGAAGGCGTCGGTAATGTCCCAGTTCAGCTTGGCATAGGCGGCAAGGCTGGTGTTGTTCAGCCGGATGTCGTTGATGGCGACAAGGTTGTTCAGCACCGCCGGGTTGTTCGACAGCGCACTGGTCGGGTTGAGCAGCCACTTGCTCGCGGCCGGTCCGGTCTGCTGGATGCCGCTGGTGCGGATATCCTGATGGAATCCGAACAGGCCGACCACGAAATCGTAGCCCTTGCCCTTGTGGTTGAAGCGGAACTCCTGCGTGTACTGGTTCTGCTTCGTGGGGTTGTTGACCTTGGTATAGACGGCAAGGCCGGTGTAATCGCGGTCATTGGCCGGGCTCCAGTCCCAATAGCGCCACGCCGTGATCGAGGTCAGCGTGTTGTCGGGATCGATGTCCCACACCGCCTTGGCCGAAACGCCGCCATGCTCGTTGCGCGCGGACAACGCGGCATCGGCGTCGGTCAGGCGGTCATAGGGATTGGTGCTGGGCACCCGGTATCCCGGAAAATACGAAATCAGCGCGGGATACTGGCGGTTCGTCGCCCGCTGCGTGGGGCCATAGCCGCCATAGGCGAACGCGCAACAGATAGGGTCCTGCAGGTTCCAGTCGCCCGACAGGGTGACGTTGAGGCTCGACGTCGGCTTCCACAACAGCGATCCGCGCAGGCCGATATTGTCCTGCGACTGGATCCAGGTGTTGCTGTAGGTATCGAACAGCGTGCCGCGCCGGCTGGTCGTGGTAACACTGATGCGCGCAGCCAGCTTGTCGGACAGCGGGCCGGAGATCGAGGCCTTGCCCTGCTTGAAGTTCAGGTTGCCGAGCGAAATCTCGGCCTTGCCTTCAAAGTCGAAGCTGGGCGGCCGCGTGGTGATGTTGATCGCGCCGGCGGTGGTGTTCTTGCCATAGAGCGTGCCCTGCGGCCCGCGCAGGGTTTCGATCTGTTCCACATCGACGAAGTCGAGCGTCGCCGAGGCGATACGGTTGTAATAGACATCGTCGATGTAGATGCCCACGCCCTGTTCGAAGCCGTCGTTCGTCAGGCCGAACGGGGCGCCGATGCCACGAATGTTGATGAAAGTGTTGCGCGGGTTCTGCGAATAGAACTGCAGCGTGGGCTGTATCTGGGTCAGACGCGCAATGTTGTAGGTTCCCTGCGCGTCGAGCTTGGCGGCTTCGACCACCGAGATCGCCAGCGGCACGGTCTGGACGTTTTCCTGACGGCGGCGGGCCGTGACGATGATGGCGTTGCCGCCCGCGCTTTCGCTGTCGGATGCGGAAACGCTTTCGGCCTCAGCCGTCGCAGGGGCTGGCGCTTCTTGCGCGAGTACGGGAGCGGCGAGCAGCGCAAAGGGCGCGGCTCCCGCCAGCAGGAGAGCACGGGACATCTTAGGATCCTTGTTGCAGGATCACGATGCCTCCAGTCGTCCGGTTGGCGGTGTGATCGGATTATTGGCGTGACGAAACGAATGGTATTCGGATGGAACGGCAGAAAGGTGGGAACGCGCCTCAGTTGGGCTTGAGGCGCTTCTTCTCGGTCACGTCGATCTGAACGACGCGCCCCTCATGCACGGTCAACGAAACGTTGCCGTACTTCAGCCCGGCAAGGGCTTCGCGCACGCTGGCGATGCTTTCTTCCAGCAGGCGCTCGGCCTCGGTGCGGGGCGCAGCGGGAGAGGTATTCATGGCTGTGCTCCTTCGGGGTTGGCATTGAAAACACGGGATCGAACGGGACGGATCAGAACGGTTTCGCCGGGGTTCGGGCGCGGTTGCGCGACATCGATGTCGATTTCGACGATCAGGCCGCCTTCCGCCAGCGCACCTTCGACGCGCCAGGCGCCGCCCTTGCGGAACACGTTGTCCACCAGCAGCGCCTCGCCGCCTTCGCGCACCACTTCGACATCATGCGGGCGGAAGTGGACTTCATCGCCCGCGCCGCCCGATGCGGGGCCGGCCGGGATGCGGTTCGTCTCGCCCACGAAGTGCGAGACGAACGGCGTCGCCGGATGCATGTAGATTTCCTCTGGCGTGCCGACCTGCTCGATCACGCCGTTGTTCATCACCACCACGCGGTCGGCCAGTTCCAGCGCCTCTTCCTGGTCGTGCGTGACGAAGATCGATGTCAGGCCCATCTGCTTGTGCAGTTCGCGCAGCCAGCGGCGCAGGTCCTTGCGGACCTTGGCGTCCAGCGCGCCGAAGGGCTCGTCCAGCAGCAGCAGCTTCGGCTCGATCGCCAGCGCCCGCGCCAGCGCCACGCGCTGACGCTGGCCGCCGGAAAGCTGCGCCGGATAGCGATCGCCCAGCCCTTCGAGCTGGACCAGCCGCAGCAGTTCCTCGGCCCGCGCCGCGATGGCCGCGCGCGAAGGACGGTCACGCCGCTTGCGCACGGTCAGGCCGAAGGCGACGTTGTCGGCCACGGTCATGTGGCGGAACAGCGCATAGTGCTGGAACACGAAGCCGACGTGGCGATCAGCCACCTTGCGGTCGGAAACGTCCTCTCCGCTGAACAGCACCTGCCCGCTGTCCTGGAACTCCAGCCCGGCGATGATCCGCAGCAGCGTGGTCTTGCCCGATCCCGAAGGCCCGAGCAGCGCGATGAACTCGCCCGGACGCACTTCGAGATCGATATCGCGCAGCGCGGCGAAGTCGCCGAAGCGCTTGGTGACATTCTGGACCTTGATCAATGTCCTGCTCCCGTATGGTGGAGATCGAAGCGCCATTCGAGAATGGTCTTGGCGACAAGCGTGACCAGCGCCAGCAGCGCCAACAGCGAGGCGACCGCGAAGGCGCCGACGAAATCGTACTCGTTGTAGAGAATCTCGACATGCAGCGGCATCGTGTTGGTCAGGCCGCGGATATGGCCCGAAACCACCGAGACCGCGCCGAATTCACCCATTGCCCGGGCGTTGCACAGCAGCACGCCATAGAGCAGGCCCCAGCGGATGTTCGGCAGCGTGACATGGCGGAACACCTGCCAGCCGTTCGCACCGAGCGAGACGGCGGCTTCCTCGTCATCCTTGCCCTGCTCCATCATCAGCGGGATCAGTTCGCGCGCCACGAACGGAAACGTGATGAACACCGTCGCCAGCACGATGCCCGGCACCGCAAAGATGATCTTGAGATCATGCGCCGCCAGCCACGGGCCGAACCAGCCCTGCGCGCCGAACAGCAGCACGAAAATCAGGCCGGACACGACCGGAGAAACCGAGAACGGCAGGTCGATCAGCGTGATGAGCAGGCTCTTGCCCGGAAAATGGAACTTGGTGATCGCCCAGCTTGCCGCCACGCCGAACACCATGTTCAGCGGCACGCTGATGGCCGCGATCAGCAGCGTCAGCTTGATCGCCGCCAGGGCATCCGGGGTGTGGACGGCATCGAGGAACGGCCCCAGCCCCTGCTTCAGCGCCTCGCTGAACACCACGATCAGCGGCAGCAGCAGGAACACGCCCAGGAACGCCAGCGCCAGCACAATCAGCACGATCTGCGTCAGGCGGCCTTCGGTGGTGGAACGCGGCCGGCTCATGCGCCCATCCTCCGGCGGCTCGCCGCCTGGATGAGGTTGATCACCAGCAGGATCAGGAACGAGGCCAGCATCATGACCGTGGCGATCGCTGTGGCGCCGGCATAAGCGTACTGTTCCAGCTGGGTCACGATCAGCAGCGGCGCAATCTCGGTCTTGCCGGGCATGTTGCCGGCAATGAAGATCACCGAGCCGTACTCCCCCACGCCCCGCGCGAAGGCCAGGGCGAAGCCGGTAAGCAGCGCCGGGGCGATCGCGGGCACGATCACGCGGCGGAAGGTCTGCAACCGTGTCGCCCCCAGCGTGGCGGCGGCTTCCTCCACATCGCGGCCCAGGTCGGCGAGCACCGGCTCGACCGAACGCACCACGAACGGCAGGCCGATGAACACCAGCGCCACCACGATCCCCACGGGCGTAAAGGCCACCTTGAGGCCCAGCGGTTCAAGGAACTGCCCGAGCCAGCCGGTCGGCGCGTAAAGCGCGGTCAGCGCGATGCCCGCCACGGCCGTCGGCAGCGCGAACGGCAGGTCTACCAGCGCGCTGATCACGCGCTTCCCCGGAAAGGCATAGCGCACCAGCACCCAGGCGACGAGTAGACCCGACACCGCATTGACCAGCCCGGCGGCGGCGGCCGTGCCGAAGCTGACGCGATAGGCCGCCAGCGCCCGGTCCGAAAAACCCACAGCCACGAATTCGCTCCAGCCCATGCCGGCCGAGCGGATGAAGATCGATGCCAGCGGCACCAGCACGATCAGCGTAAGCCAGGCAAGCGTCACCCCGAACGTCAGACCGAAGCCTGGCAGGACGGATGGCTGGCGCCAGCTTTTCGCGCGGGAAAGGGTTCGGGACATCTGCAGTGGCCTGCTCGATTGCGGAAGGGAAAGGGAGGCTTACTTCTTGGCCGTGATGCGGTCGAAAACGCCGCCATCGTCGAAGAACCGCTTCTGCGCGGCGCCCCATCCACCGAAGTCCTTGTCGATGGTGACCATCGGGATCGCGGGGAACTGCGACCGGAACCGTTCGGCCACCTTCGCGTCGCGCGGACGATAGAAGGCATGCGCGATCGCGGTCTGCGCTTCGGGCGTGTAGAGATAGCGCAGATAGGCGTCGGCCGCTTCCTGCGTACCGTGCTTCTTCGCGTTCTCCGTAACCACCGCGACGGCCGGTTCGGCAAGGATCGATAGCGACGGCGTGACGATCTGGAACTTGCCCTTGCCCATTTCCTTTTCAGCCAGCAGCGCCTCGTTTTCCCATGTCAGCAGCACGTCGCCGATGCCGCGTTCGACGAAGGTCGTCGTCGCGCCCCGCGCGCCGCTGTCCAGCACCGGCACGTTGGCGAACAGCTTGCGGACATAGTCCTCGGCCGCCGCGTCGGAGCCACCGGCTTTGCGGCCATAGGCCCAGGCGGCCAGGAAGTTCCAGCGCGCGCCGCCGCCGGTCTTGGGGTTGGGCGTGATGACCTGCACGCCGGGGCGGACAAGATCGTTCCAGTCCTTGATGCCCTTGGGGTTGCCCTTGCGGACAAGGAAAACGATCGTCGATGTATAGGGTGACGAATTGTCGGGCAGCGCCTTCTGCCAGTCCGCCGGCAGCAGCTTGGCGCGCGCCGCGATCTGGTCGATGTCATAGGCGAGCGCCAGGGTGGCCACATCGGCTTCCAGACCGTCGATGATCGCGCGGCCCTGCTTGCCCGAACCGCCATGGCTCATGCGGAAGGTCACGTCCTTGCCGGTCTTCTGCTTCCAGTAGGTGGCGAAGGCCGGATTGATGGCCTGATAGAGTTCGCGCGTGGGATCGTAGGATACGTTGGTCAGTACGATGCCATTGCCATTCCCGCCGGCTCCGCCCGAACAGGCAGACAGGGTCATGGCCATTGCCGCGGCGGCGGACAGGAACAGGCGGCGGTTGATCATGGTTGTCTCCCTGTTGATGTGCGCTGCATATACTCAACCAATTCAATAGACATTAAAGTCTCTCTGTGTGCTCCTAAAGTCAAACTATCGACGCCCCCGTCGGCTCCCTTGGAAAGAGGCGGCCCATGCGCAAAGACCGCCTCCTCCCCACCGTGGCGGTCCGCGGCGGAATTATCGCTGCGGACCGACATCGGACACTTAACTCAACTTTATGAGTAGAGAATAGACTGGCGACAGGACGCGCGTATTTGGCGACAAACCGAGCGCGCGCCGGCGGATTGGACGATGTCCGGAAAAACGAAACCGTCCTGGCCACCAACGGTTGCGAAAATCGCCGGATTAAGAAAGAATTTCGTCATGGAGGCGTAACACAGCACCACCATGGCGCAGGCTGGGGTCCATCCGGGCAGCAACACGGAGCACAGGGTGAGCGACGAAAAACGTGTCGTAAGCGGCACGGAAGCCCATGTCGGCGATCGCTATTTCAATCGCGAACTGAGCTGGCTCGCCTTCAACCGGCGCGTCCTGGCCGAAGCCCGGAACATGGATTACCCGCTGCTGGAACGGCTGCGCTTCCTGTCGATTTCGGGCAGCAACCTCGATGAGTTCATGATGGTGCGCGTGGCCGGCCTGGCCGGGCAGGTGCGCCGCCAGATCGGCGAAGTCTCGATCGACGGCCAGACGCCGGCGCAGCAGTTGCAGGCAGCCTATGCCGCCGTCACCGAACTCGTTTCGAGCCAGCAGGACGTGCTGACCGAACTCACCGGCAAGCTGGGAGAGGCCGGCATCCGTCTTGTCGGCGAAGGTCCGGTGGATCGCGCCGAGGCCGAATGGCTGTCGCACTATTTCCGCGAACACGTCGTCCCGGTGCTGACGCCGCAGGCGATCGATCCGGCACACCCCTTTCCGTTTATCGCCAACCAGGGGACCGGCATTCTCTTCACGATGACGCGCATCGCCGACGGCGCCGACGTCAACGAGATGATCCTGATTCCACCCGCCCTGCCCCGCTTCGTGCGCCTGCCCGGCGAAGAAGCCGCGTGGATCGCGATCGAGGAACTGGTGCGCCGCCACGCCATGCACCTGTTCCCGGGCTTCCGCATCCAGGGCCATGGCGTGTTCCGCGTGCTGCGCGACAGCGACATCGAGGTGGAGGAGGACGCCGAGGATCTCGTCCGCTACTTCCGCACCGCGATCCAGCGGCGCCGGCGCGGCAAGGTCATCATGCTGCACCTGCAGGACGATTTCGATCCGGCGGCGGAGCAGTTGCTGCGCCAGCAATTGCGGCTGGACCATGCGCTCGTTCTCAAGTCGCGCGGGGTGATCGGCATCAACGGCCTGTCCGCCGTGGTCGACGAAGCCCGGCCGGACCTGAAATTCGAACCCTACAGCCCGCGCTATCCCGAACGCATTCTCGAACACGATGGCGATTGCTTCGCGGCGATCCGCGAGAAGGACATCGTGATCCACCACCCCTACGAAAGCTTCGAGGTGGTCATCGATTTCCTCCACCAGGCGGCGTCCGATCCCGACGTGGTGGCGATCAAGCAGACGCTCTATCGCGCGGGCAAGCAATCGGCGGTGATCGCCGCGCTGATCGCGGCAGCGGAAGCGGGCAAGTCGGTCACCGCCGTCGTCGAACTGAAGGCGCGGTTCGACGAGGAACAGAACCTGATGTGGGCCTCGCAGCTCGAACGCGCGGGCGTGCAGGTGATCTACGGCTTCGTCGACTGGAAGACCCACGCCAAGGTCTCGCTGGTCGTGCGCCGCGAAGGGGATGGCTACCGCACGTACTGCCATTTCGGGACGGGCAATTATCACCCTGTCACCGCGCGCATCTACACCGATCTGTCGTTCTTCACCGCCGACCCCAAGTTCGGGCGCGACGCGGGCCGGCTGTTCAACTTCATCACCGGCTATGTCGAGCCGAAGGGCACCGAAATGCTGGCGATAGCCCCGATCGGGCTGCGCAACACGCTGTACGATCACATCGATCGCGAAATCGCCTTCGCGCGTGCCGGCAAGCACGCGACGATCTGGGCCAAGCTCAATTCCCTTACGGACGAAAAGCTGATCGACCGCCTCTACGCCGCCAGCCAGGCCGGCGTGGAGATCAGCCTGGTCGTGCGCGGCATCTGCTGCCTGCGCCCCGGCGTGCCCGGCCTTTCGGAACGGATCTACGTGAAGTCCATCATCGGCCGCTTCCTGGAACACAGCCGGATCTGGGCGTTCGGCAACGCCGCGCGCCTGCCCAACAAGCGCGCACGCGTGTTCATCTCCTCGGCCGACGGGATGAGCCGCAACCTCGATCGGCGCGTGGAAGTGCTGGTGCCGATCCGCAACAGCACGGTGCACGATCAGGTGCTCGATCAGGTCATGCTTGCCAACCTGCTGGATACGGAGCAGAGCTGGAAACTGGAACCGGATGGAAGCTACCACCGGATGGATCGTGGCCCCTCTCCCTTTAACCTGCATCGCTATTTCATGACCAACCCTTCCCTCTCCGGTCGCGGCGCGGCGCTGACCAAGGGCCGCAAGGTGCCCAAGCTCGCGTTGCGGCGCGGCGGCGCCAGCCGGGGCTGACGCATTTCGCAATGGCCAGCAGGGACCGGTCTGGACAGAGCCAGCGGGCAGGACCGCGCAGCCCGTCGCGCGCGATCATCGACATCGGATCGAACACCGTCCGGCTGGTGATCTACGGCGGCCCGCAACGCGCGCCGGAAATCCTGCATAACGAAAAGGTGGCCGCGCGGCTGGGCAAGGGCGTGGCTGAAAACGGGCTGCTCTCCGAAAAGGCCTCCACCGCCGCGCTCGTCTCGCTGCGGCGCTATCGCGCGCTGCTGGACCTGATCGGTGTCCGCACGGTCGACGTGGTCGCCACGGCCGCGGTGCGGGACGCCCGCAACGGCGCGGCATTTCTGGATGAAGTCCGCGCGATCGGCTTTGCCCCCCGCCTGCTTTCGGGCGAAGAAGAAGCGGTGACCAGCGCGCATGGCGTTACCGGCGCGTTCCCCGACGCGCACGGCGTGGTCGGCGATCTCGGCGGCGGCAGCCTTGAACTGGTCGATGTCGATGGCGGTAGTTGCACGCACGGCGTCAGCATGCCGCTCGGCACGCTGCGGCTGCCCGCCTTGCGCGCTGACGGTGACCGGGCCTTCGCCAAACGCATCGGCAACGCGCTCGACAGGGCGGAATGGCGCGCCACGCCCGGCACCACGCTTTACCTCGTCGGGGGATCGCTCCGCGCGTTCGCGCGCTATGCCATGGTCCGCAGCGAATGGCCGATCGACGATCCCCATGGCTTCGAGCTTCCCGCCGCAGCCGCGCTGAAATTCGCGCGCACCCTCGCCCGGCGCAAAGGTTTGAGCCCGGTTCCCATCGCGGGGGTTTCCGGGTCACGGCTTACCGGCCTGCCCGATACCGCGGCGCTGCTGGCCGTGCTGGTGCGAAAGCTGGAGCCCGCGCGCCTGGTGTTTTCATCGTGGGGCCTGCGCGAAGGCGTGCTGTGGGAAGCCATGCCGGCAGCGGTACGGACCCAGGACCCGCTCGTGGCCGGCGTCTCGGCCTTCATCAACGATCAGGGCATATCGCCCAGCACGGGCACGATGGTCGCCGGATGGACGGCCAGCGCTCGCCCGGCCGGCAGCGGCGGTCGGCACGAACAGCTCCGCCTTGCCGCCACCATGCTGTGTCTCGCCTCGGCCCGGATCGAACCCAACCTGCGCGCGGATCATGCGCGCGACTGGGCGTTGCGCAAGCGCTGGATCGGTATCACGGCGCAGGAACGCGCGATGCTGGCGGCGGCGATCATCGCCAATGCCGGCAAGATGGAACTGCCTCCCACGCTTACCGCGCTGCTGTCGCCGGCAGCGCTGCGCGAGGCGCAGGCCTGGGGCCTTGCCACGCGCCTGTGTCGCCGCTTCACGTACGCCATGCCGCAGGGGCTCAGCGCCAGCACGCTGACCGTGGAGGGCGATACCCTGGTACTCTCCGTCGCCCCGGGCCTTGCTGAACTCGTCAACGAAGGCGTGTCGCGCGATCTCAAGGCGCTGGCTGCGCATCTTGGCCTCAAACAGGACGTGCGTTGATACGCTCCGCCCGATCGCGATGAATAGAACGCCGATAAGGACTCGTTCACCTTTCGCGTTCGCATGAACAAAACCTTTTTGGATCAAATGGGTAAGCCGACAATATGCTTTGCCGGCTTTGGGATGTGCCCATGAGTAACCCTCTATCGCTCCATCGGCGTCGCGAGATGCGCCTGGCGAACCGTCTCGAAACGCGGCTTTCGGTGCAATATCGCCGATTCACGCAGCGTTTGCCTGGCATCGTCCTTGACCTGTCCTGCGACGGCGCGCGCCTTTCGTCGGTGGAACGGCTGCGCCCGGGCGACAAGCTGTGGCTGACCTTGCCCGGTCTGGCGCCGTGCATGGCCCGGGTCGTTTGGGTCAACGATTCGCTGGCGGGATGCAGGCTTGCCGCCCCGCTTCATCCGGCTGTGCTGAAAGCCCTGGTTGAAAGCAGCATCGCCTAGAACGGAACCACGTCGCCGGCCAGCCGGTCTATTTCGGCACGGTCGTGGCTGACATAGAGGATCGGCAGCCGCAATTCATCGCGCAGCCGTTCGATCACCTGCATGATCTCGTCCCGGCGCTCGGCATCGAGCGAAGCCAGCGGCTCATCCAGCAGCAGGAAGCGCGGACCGGCCAACAGCGCCCGCCCGATGGCCACGCGCTGCGCCTCGCCCCCGGACAGCGTGCGCGGCCAGCGATCGAGCAGATGGCCAATACCCAGGAAGGCGCTGGCCTCCTGCAGCGTCATGAACCGCCGGTCGGCCGGCGCCAACCGTTCGCCGTAAAGCAGATTATCGCGCACGCGCCGATGCGGAAATAGGCGGGCTTGCTGGAACACGTACCCGCAGGCGCGCCGTTCGGGCGCAAGGTCAATGCGCTGGCCCGCATCGAACAGCGTCTTGCCCGCGATCGTGATATGCCCGCGTTCGGGCCGCAGCAATCCGGCGATGGCGTCCAGCACGGTGGTCTTGCCGGCGCCGGATGGCCCGAACAGGGCCGTAAGCCCGGCGGTGCTGGTGAAGCGCGCCTCGATCAGCCGGTTCCCGCGCCGGATCGCCACGTCCACATCGAACGCGGGGGCATCGCCGGAAGGCACGTTAAAGGACATGCCCGCCTCCGCGCGTACCGAAACGCCGCGCCAGCAGTTCGGATGCCACCAGCGCCACCAGCGAGAGCGCCACGGATATGCCCGCCAGCCGCGCCACCATCGCATCGCCATCGGGCATCTGCAGCGCGGAATAGATCGCCAGCGGCAGCGTGCGCGTTTCGCCGGGGATGTTGGACACGAACGTGATCGTCGCGCCGAACTCGCCGATCGACCGCGCGAAGCCAAGCACGGCGCCGGCCAGAATACCCGGCAGCGATAGCGGAAAAGTGATCGTCAGGAACGTGCGCCACGGCCCCGCGCCCAGCGTGCGCGCCGCGTTTTCCAGCCGCGTGTCGACCGCTTCCAGCGAGAGCCGCATCGCCCGCACCATCAGCGGCAGCGCCATGATCGCGGCCGCCAGCGCCGCGCCGGTCCAGCGGAACATCAGCGTGATGCCGAACATGCGGTCCAGCCAGCCTCCGACCGGACCGTTCCCGCCGAAGGCGATCAGCAGCAGCCAGCCCGTAACCACCGGCGGCACCACCAGCGGCAGGTGAACCAGCGCGTCAACCAGCACCTTGCCCGGAAACCGTACCCGGGCCAGCAACCAGGCGAGCGCGAACGCCAGCGGCAGCATGAGACCGACGCCCGCCACGCTGACTTTCAGCGACAGCAGCACGATCTGCCATTCTTCGGACGACAGCATCAAGCGCCTTACCGCGTGCCGAAACCGAACCGCGCGAAGATCGCCTTGCCTTCGCGCGAAAGCAGGAAGCGTTCGAACCCGGCGGCATCGGGCGCGCGCGAACCGTTCAGTTGCGCGATCGGGTAGGTGATCGGCGTGTGGCTGTTCGCGGGAAACCAGCCAGCGATGCGCACCCCGGCGCTGGCGCGCGCGTCGGTGGCATAGACCACGCCGAGCGGCGCCGCACCGCGTTCGACCAGCGCCATGGCGGCGCGCACGTTTTCGGCCCTGGCCACGCGCGCCTGCACGCTTGGCCACACGCCCAGCCGGGTCAGCGCTTCCCGGCCATAGCGCCCGGCCGGCACGGCATCGGGATCCGCCATGGCCAGCCGCCCGGTGCCGCCAAGCGCGCGCGCCAGCGGAAAGCGTGGTCCGATCACGAACGAAAGCCGGTTCGCCGCCGGCGAAACCAGCACCAGCCGGTTGCTGAGAAACGCCGCCCGCGTCCCCTTCCGTACCAGACCGCGCGCCGCGACATGGTCCATCCATTCCTCGTCGGCGGAAATGAACAGGTCGGCCGGCGCGCCCGCCTCGATCTGGCGGGCGAGCGCGGACGATCCGGCGAAGGAGATGACCGGGCGCTCATGCCCCTTGCGCGCCCAGGCATCGGCCGCGGCATTCATCGACTCCTGCAGGCTCGCCGCCGCCAGAACCACGGGCGGCGCTGCAAATGCCGAACAGCCGGTCAGCGCCAGCATCAGGGCAACAAGGGCGGAAAGCAGCTTCAGCATCAGGCACTCGTTTCTATATTTTTCCGGATATAGCCACACGCATCACCCCGTCACGCAAAAAGTTTGCCGGCTTTCCCTGCGGCGCGTGGCGGACTAGGGACGGGGCCATGCTGCGCATTACCGAACTCAAGCTGCCGCTGGACCATACGCCCCAGGCGCTGGAAGACGCGATCGTCGAACGGCTGGGCATCACGCCCGCCGAACTCGTGCGCTACGCCATCGCCCGGCGCGGCAACGACGCGCGGCGCAAGAGCGCGATCAAGCTGGTCTATGCGATCGACGTGACGCTGACCGACGAAGCGGCCGTCCTCGCCCGCCTCGCTGGCGATCCGCACGTCCGCCCCACGCCCGATACCGCCTATCGCTTCGTTACTACGGCACCCGCGCCGGCCGACGCCCCCCGCCCCGTGGTCATCGGCGCCGGCCCCTGCGGGCTGCTGGCGGCCCTGATCCTGGCGCAGATGGGGTTCCGCCCGATCATCATCGAGCGCGGCAAGGCGGTGCGCGAACGGACCAAGGATACCTGGGGCCTGTGGCGCCGCAGCGTGCTGACGCCGGAATCGAACGTCCAGTTCGGCGAAGGCGGCGCGGGCACGTTCTCCGACGGCAAGCTCTACAGCCGGATCAAGGACCCGCGCCATCTGGGCCGCAAGGTGCTGGTCGAATTCGTCAAGGCGGGCGCGCCGGACGACATCCTGACCGAAGCGCATCCGCATATCGGCACCTTCCGGCTCGTCACCATGGTCATGAGCATCCGCGAAACGATCGAGGCACTGGGTGGCGAATACCGCTTCCAGACCCGCGTCGAGGATTTCGAAATCGAAACCGCCGCCGACGGCACGCGCAAGATCCGGGGCCTGCACCTCAGCACTGGCGAGTTCCTGCCGGCCAGCCATGTCGTGCTCGCGGTGGGCCACAGCGCGCGCGATACGTTCCATGTCCTGCACGATCGCGGCGTGTACGTGGAAGCCAAGCCCTTCGCCATCGGCGTGCGGATCGAACACCCGCAAAGCTGGATCGACAAGGCCCGCTATGGTCCTGGCGCCGGCAACCCGATCCTGGGCGCCGCCGCCTATTCGATCTCGCACCAGTGTTCCAACGGCCGCACGGTCTACAGCTTCTGCATGTGCCCCGGCGGCCGCGTGGTCGCCGCGACGAGCGAGGAAGGGCGGGTCGTCACCAACGGCATGAGCCAGTATTCGCGCGCCGAATTCAACGCCAATTCCGGCATCGTCGTCGATATCAGCCCGGATCGCGATTATCCCGGCGGCCCGCTGGCGGGCATCGCCTATCAACGCCACTGGGAATCGCTGGCCTATGTCGCCGGCGGATCGAACTACAAGGCGCCGGGGCAGAAGCTGGGCGATTTCCTGGCCGGCCGCCCCTCCACCACGTTCGGGGACGTCACACCGTCCTACCAGCCCGGCGTTCACCTGACCGATCTTTCGCAATGCCTGCCGGACTTCGTGATCGAATCGATCCGCGAGGCGCTGCCTGCGTTCGGCCGGCAGGTCCCCGGATACGATCACCCCGACGTGGTGCTGACCGGGGTGGAGACGCGCACATCGTCCCCCATCCGCATCCGGCGCGGGGCCGACTTCCAGAGCGTGAACACGCGCGGTCTTTATCCCGCAGGCGAGGGCGCGGGCTATGCGGGCGGCATTCTCTCGGCGGCGGTGGACGGCATCCGCGTGGCCGAAGCGCTGGCGCTGGACATGACCGGGCAAAGCGCGGAGGCCTGACGCCCCATTCGCTTTCGCAACATCCGTCTCGCCAGCGAGACACTTCAGGAAGGATTTTGCGGTTCAGGATCAGGCTCGGCGGGGCCTGCCGGCTCGTTTCGACAGCACAATATATTGATTTTCATATATTATACGCGATGAAACGTCTTGCAGTTGCAAAAAGTGCATTAAGGTATTTTTATTTCGCACTTGCACACAATTCGTAACCAACCCATATGGAGCAGGCCTTTCAGGCATCCTCTCCCAAACTTTCAAGGGCCGACCGGGCAACTGGTCGGCCCCTTTTTTTGTCCTTGTTTCGCCTGCTCGGCCCTGGCGCAAATTTTGTATGCAACACATACAATTTATGCTAGCCGCCGGCTCCGATCCGGACGAAATTCCGGCACGCAGTTCCGGTACGCAGGGGGAGATGACAGATGGCCCAGATCATCGATGGCAAAGCCATGGCGCGCGCGCTGACCGAGCGCACAGCGGACGAAGTCCGGCAGATCGTGACGGAAACCGGTACGCCGCCCGGCCTTGCCGTGGTGCTGGTCGGCAACGACCCCGCCAGCGAAGTCTATGTCGGCCGCAAGATCGCCCAGTGCCGCAAGGCCGGGATCGTCTCGTTCGAGCACCGCATGCCGGCAACCACGGCGGAAGGCGAACTCCACGCGCTGATCGACCAGCTCAACGCGGATCCGGCGGTGCATGGCATTCTCGTCCAGCTGCCGCTGCCCGCCGGCATCGATGCCGCGCGCGTGCTCGACCGGATCAGCCCGCTCAAGGATGTCGACGGGTTCCACCCCGTCAACGTCGGCCGCCTTTCGACCGGCACCGGCGGGCTGGTGCCCTGCACGCCGCTGGGCATCATGATGCTGCTCGACAGCGTGATCGACGATTACCGTGGCCTCAACGCGGTGGTGATCGGCAAGTCGAACATCGTCGGCAAGCCGGTATCGATGCTGCTGCTCGAACGCGAGGCGACCGTTACCGTCACCCACATCGAAACGCGCGACCTGCCCGATGTGGCGCGCAAGGCCGATATCATCGTCGCCGCCGCCGGCGCGCCGCAACTGGTGCGCGGCTACTGGGTCAAGCCCGGTGCGGTGGTGATCGACGTGGGCATCACCCGGGTCACCGATCACGATGGCTCCTCGAAGATCGTCGGCGATTGCGCCACGCACGAACTGGAACATGCGCGCGCGGTAACGCCGGTGCCCGGCGGCGTCGGACCGATGACCATTGCCTGCCTGCTGGCCAACACCGTGCGCGCCGCGCGGATCGCCAGCGGATCAAGCAACGCCTGACACGAAGGAAAGCCCTCCAAAAAGGGCGGGAGAACGGATACGGTTTGCGACAAATCCCCTGTCGCAAGTCCCGGTTTTTGCGCTATGCCCGGATGGATTTTCCAAGGAGCCTTCACGGATGAAAAAGCACATCGTTCTCGCCCTCGCCGCGCTGGCCGCTTCGGGAACCGTGGTTTCCGCGATCGCCGCCACGCCGGCCGAAACGGTCGCCGCGCGCCAGGCGAACTTCAAGCAGCTGGGCCGCGCGATGAAGGCTATCGGCGAGGAGCTGAAGAAGCCCGCGCCCGATCTTGGCGTAATCCGCACCAGCGCCCAATCGCTGAACCAGGCGGCCGGCCACGTCGGCCACGGGTTCCCGCGCGGCTCCGGCCCGGAATCGGGCGTGAAGACCGAAGCGCTCGCCGCCATCTGGCAGCGCCCGGCCGATTTCCAGGGCGCCGCGCGCAATCTCGTCGTGAAGGCGCGTGATCTCCAGACAGCGGCCGGCGGCGGCGATCTTAACCGCATCCGTACCGCCTTCCCGGCGGTGGGCGGCGCGTGCAAGGGCTGCCACGACAACTTCCGCGAGCGCCACTGATGGGCAAGGTCCGGCTCTGGGACGCGCCGGTCCGCCTGTTTCACTGGAGTGTCGTCGCACTGTTCGGCGCGCTCTGGTGGTCCGGTGAAAACGGCAGGATCGATCTGCACAAGACCATCGGCCTCGTCATGCTGGGGCTGGTGGTGTTTCGCGTGTTGTGGGGCTTCCTGGGCGGATCGACCGCACGCTTCGGCAGCTTCGTGAAGGGACCGGGCACCGTCTTCGCCTATCTCAGGGCATCGCGCGAAGGCAAGGCGCCGACCATCGTCGGACACAACCCGCTGGGCGGCTGGAGCGTGCTGGTCCTGCTGGGCCTGCTGGCGCTGCAAGTGGGCCTGGGACTGATCGCGCAGGACACCGATGCGGTCGCTTCCGGCCCGCTCAACCATTTCGTTTCTTACGATACGGGCGATGCGGCAGGCGAAGCGCACGAGGTCGTGTTCAATATCCTGCTGCTGTTCGTGGCCCTTCACGTCGCCGCGGTCCTGTTCTACCTGTTCGTGAAGCGCGACAATCTGGTCCACCCGATGCTGTCCGGGCACAAGGCTTTCACGCAAGCCGTCGAACAGCCCACGTTCGCCCCGGCGTGGCGTTTGATCCTCAGCGTGATACTCGCTGCCGCGTTCGCCGGCTGGATCGCGCTGGGCGCGCCATTCTCGCTCGAACAGGCGAAGCAGGCGTGGCAAGCGCCGCCGCCCTCTGCGGAAGAATCCTACATGTGACACGAAAAAGGGCGGGTCTTTTCCCGCCCTTTTTTGGCAATTGTCGCTTCGCTTGCAAAGGCAGAGCCCACCCCGCTGCGACTAACGCCGCCTCTGGCGGCGCAAGTCTCGCTCCCCTCCCGCCGGCTGGGGGTGGGCTTTCCAGCGACGCCGAATGTCCCCCGGCGCTATTGCTTCGCCGCATCCTCTGCATCGCCGATCCACAATTCGTGGCTGTCGATGCGGATGCGCGTCAGCATCCGCATCGCCTCGGTGCGTGCCGCGGCCTCGGCGCGGAACGCGTCCTGCACCTGCCGCTCGCCGAACAGCACGTCGGACAGATCGATCTCGCCCGCTGCCTGCCCCCGCCGCAGCTTCACCAGCGCCGCCACCTGCGCATCCAGCGCTTCGCGCGCGCGCTGCCAGCTTTCATACCGGAATCGCACTTCGGCAACGTCGCCGCTGGCCGTTTCCTGCACCGACATGCGCGCGGCCAGCGCATCGGCGCGCGCCGCGTTTGCCTGCGCATCGGCCTGCTCGGCCAGTGCGGTGCGGTGCCCGCCGCCGATCGGCATGGAGAAGATCACGCCGGCGCCCTTTTCCATCCCGCCACGTTCGGAGAACAGGCGCACGCCCACGCTGGGATCGGCCAACCGGTCCTGCCGGACGCGCTCAGCCATGGCTTCGCGCTTGTGCAGCTCCGCCTCCGCCGCCGCGATCTCGTGGCTGCGCACGAACATCCGCGCGCCGTAGCTTTCCAGGCTCTCGCCCGGCATGACCGGGCGTGGCACTTCGGGCGCCTCCACCGGCAAGGGCAACGAGGCGAAATGGGTTGCCAGCCGCACGCGGGCGAGTTGCGCCCGCCCCGCCGACTGCGCGGCGGCGACTTTCGCCGTTCCCAGCGCGGCGGCGGCCTGATCGGCTTCCAGCTGCGCGGCATCGCGCAACGCCACGCGCCGCTGCACGGCCTTGAGCGTGGCTTCCAGATTGCTGACCGCCTGCCGGTCGACTTTGGCTTCCTCCACCGCGCCCAGCCAGTCCCACCATTCCTGTGCCAGCACCAGCGCTGCCTGATGCCGCGCGTCCTCGGCCATGTTGTGCGCGGCCTCGATCCCCAGATCGCCGATCTGCCGGTCAAGCCGCCCCTTGCCGGGCAGGCGCACCGGGCGGGTCAATTGCGCGTCGAACTCGTTGTAGCGCCCTTCCCGGTCGACCGTGCGGCTCATGTAGCTGGTATAGAGATTGAACTCCTGCGTGCCCCGCCGCAATGCTCCGGCTTCGGCGCGGGCGGCATCGACCCGCGCGTCCGCCGCCTGCACGCTGGGATGCGCGTCGAGCGCGGCCCGCACGGCCTCGGTCTCGGGCAGGCCCGGGTCCGCCGCCAGCGCGGGCAGGGCCGCCAGAAGCGCGGGAAGCGCCAGCAACGCGCGCTTACGCATGGGATTCCTCCCCTTCGTTTCCAGCAATGGCAACGCGGTCTCCCGCCTCCCGTTCGGCCCGCGATTCCCCGAAGCGTTCGTACAGGATCGGCAGCAGGACCAGCGTGAGCAGCGTGGACGAGATCAGTCCGCCGATCACCACGATCGCCAGCGGCTTCTGGATTTCCGATCCCGGCCCCGTCGCGAACAGCAGCGGGACCAGGCCGAAGGCGGCGATCGTAGCGGTCATCAGTACCGGCCGCAGCCGCCGCTCCGCCCCGCGCCGCACCGCTTCGGCCAGGGGCATCCCGCCTTCGCGCAACTGGCGGAAATAGCTCACCATGACGAGCCCGTTGAGTACCGCGATGCCCAGCAGCGCAATGAAACCAACCGAGGCCGGCACGGAGAGATACTGCCCCGACATCGCCAGCGAGATCATGCCGCCGACCATCGCGAAGGGGATGTTGACGAGGATCAGCAGGGAGGCCCGCACTGAGCGCAGCGTGGCGTAAAGCACCACGAAGATCATCGCGAGCGAGATCGGCAGCACCAGCGCCAGCCGGGCCGAGGCGCGTTGCTGGTTCTCGAACTGCCCGCCCCAGACGATCCGGTATCCCGCCGGCAGCTTCACGTTGCGCGCGATGTCGGCCTTGGCCTCGTCCACGTAGCCCACGAGGTCGCGGCCGGAAACAAACGCCTGGATCATGGCGAAGCGCGAGCCGTTCTCGTGCTCCAGCTTGACCGGCCCTTCCACGCGCGAGACTCTCGCCACATCGCTGGCGCGCACCAACTGGCCCGACGGCGAACGGTAGAGCTGGTCGGCGAAGGACTGCACGCCCGCGTCCTGCGCGCCGCTATCGCCGCGCACCACGATCGGCACGCGCCGCACGCCTTCGGCCACCACGCCCGCGCGCACGCCTTCCACCTGCGTGCGCATCGCGTCCTGCAGGTCGTTGGCCGGCATGCCGACCCGCCCGGCGGCGGCGCGGTCGATGTCGAACTGGAGGTAATCCACCTTGTCGTTCGCCACGGTCACCGCCTCGCTGGTGCCGGGGATCGTCTGGAGGCGTTGCTGAATCTGCCCCGCAAGGCGCGAAAGCTCGCCGATGTCCGGCCCGAACAGCTTGATCGCCAGATCCCCGCGCGCACCGGTCAGCATTTCGGAGATGCGCATCTCGATCGGCTGGGTGAACGTCGGCTGGATACCCGGCAGGTCTTCCATGACCTTGCGAATTTCCTCGACCAGCCAGTCCTTGTCGTTGACGCGCCATTCGCTGCGCGGCTTGAGCTTGAGAAAGCTGTCGGTCTCGTTGAGGCCCATCGGATCGAGGCCCAGTTCGTCGGAACCGGTGCGGGCGATCACTTCGGTCACTTCCGGCACTTTCGCCCGGATGGCCCGCTGCACCTTCATGTCGTCGTCAAGGCTGTGCGGCAGCGAGATGCTCGGCACCTTGGTAAGCTGCACGATGACCGAGCCTTCATCCATGGTCGGCAGGAAGGTCTTGCCGGTCATCGAATAGGCCACGCCCGTCAGCAGCAGCGAGACGCCCGCGATCGAGAACACCAGCCGCTTGCGCGCAAACGCGCCCTTGAGCAGCGCGGCATAGCGCGGCCCCAACTGGCGCATCAGCCACGGCTCGTGATGGCCCAGCCGCACTTTCAACACGTAATAGGCCAGCACCGGCACGAGCGTCAGCGACAGCACCAGCGCCGACAGCAGCGCCAGCACGATGGTCAGCGCCACAGGGGCGAACAGCTTGCCCTCCAGCCCTTCCAGCGTCAGCAGCGGCAGGAACACCAGCGCGATGATCGCCATGCCCGAAGCGACCGGCGTCGCCACTTCGGCCGAGGCCACCAGCACGTTGTAGAGCTTGCCCGATTTCGCATGGCTTTCGTCCGAAAGGCGCTCGACCACATTCTCCACCACCACCACCGCGCCGTCGATCAGCATGCCCACGGCAATGGCGAGGCCGCCCAGGCTCATCAGGTTGGCGGTGAGGCCGATCGCCCGCATGCAGATGAACGTCAGCAGCGCCGCCATCGGCAGCGCCAGCGCGACGATGACCGAGGCGCGCGCATCCCCCAGGAACAGCAGCAACAGCACGATCACCAGCACGGTCGCTTCGAGCAGCGCGTGCTCGACCGTGCCAACGGCGTGCCCGATCAGTTCGGACCGGTCATAGAATACCGAGACGGACATGCCCTTGGGCAGGCTGGGCGCAATCTCGATCAGACGTGCCTTGACCCCCTGCACCACTTTCGAAGCATCCGCGCCCTTCAGGCCGATGACGAGGCCTTCCACCGCTTCGCCCTTGCCGTCGCGCGTCACCGCGCCGTAACGGGTCAGGCTGCCGATCCGCACCCTGGCAAGATCGCTCACGCGTACGATGCCGGAGGGTGAGGAACGCACAACAACGGCGGAAAGGTCCTCCAGCGTGCGGATCGCACCGGTGGAGCGCACGATCAGGGCTTCCTCTCCGGTGACGAGACGCCCCGCGCCGTCGTTGCGGTTGCCGCCCTCGATCGCGGCGGTCAGGTCGGAAACGGTCAGCCCCGCCGCCGCCATCGCCGCCGGATCGGGCGATACCTCGAACGTTTCGGCATGGCCGCCCAGCGCATTGACATCGGCCACGCCGGGCACCGTGCGCAGCGCGGGACGGATGATCCAATCCAGCGCGCGACGCTTTTCGGCAAGGCTTTGCGGCCCTTCCAGCGTGAACATGTACATGTCGGACAACGGGGTGGAAATCGGCGCGAGCCCGCCAGTCACCGTATTGGGCAGATCGCCCATTGCCCCGTTCAGGCGCTCCGCCACCTGGTTGCGCGCCCAGTAGATATCGGTGCCGTCCTTGAAGTCGATCGTGATGTCCGCGATCGCGTACTTGGCGACCGAGCGCAGCACGTTCTGATCGGGGATACCCAGCATCTCCATCTCGATCGGCGCGATCACCCGGCTTTCGACTTCCTCGGGCGTCATGCCCGGCGCCTTGAGGATGATCTTGACCTGTGTGGAACTGATATCCGGAAAGGCGTCGATCGGCAGGTTGACGAAAGACCACGCCCCCGCCCCCGCCAGCACCAGCGCCAGCCCGATCATCACGAGGCGCAGCGACAGCGCTTTTTCGACCAGCCTCCGCAGCATCGCCTTACTGCCCCGCCAGCGACTTGAGTTCGGTCACGCCGGTGATCGCCACCTGTTCCCCGACCCGGATTCCGCCGGACAGTACCGCGCGCCCGCCGGTTTCGATGGCGACGGCCACCTTGCGCCGCTCGAAGGCATTGCCCTTGCGCACGAAGACGTAATCCTGCCCGTCGATCCGGGTGACCGCGCTGACCGGCACCGCCACGCCGCTGGCCCCCGAAGCGCCGCCAATCACCGCGGTCACGCCCTTGCCGGGCACCAGCCCGTCCGAAGCCGAAAGGCTGGCCTTCGCGGCAATCGAGCGCGTCACCGGATCAAGCGAGGCGCCGACCGACAGGATTCGGCCTGTCGCCGTGGCGCCGCCCTCCAGCGGCACCTGCACTGCCATGCCCGGCTGCACCTGCCCCGCCATCCGTTCGGGCAATTGCAGGTCCAGCCGCAGCGCCGAGGTGTTCTCGATCACGAACGGCGCTGCGCCGCCGCCGACGGCCGCGCCAGTTTCGATCGTCGCCGTCGCCACGCGTCCCGCAATGGGCGCGCGCAGCGTGACCGTGCCATCGCGCCCCGCGCCGGCGAGCGCCAGCAGGCGGCGGTTCTCGCGCACGCTCGCCTCGCTGCGCTGAAGCGCGGCGCTGGCCTCGTCGGCGCGGACGCCGGCAACGACGCCCTCGCGCGCGAGTTGCGAAAGCCGGCTGGCATTGGCGCGTGTCAGCGCCAGATCGGCTTCGGATCGCGCGAGTTCGGCGCCGAACTGCACCGGCTCCGCCGCGCGCACCACCGCCAGCGCCTGCCCCTTCGCAACCGCCTGTCCCTGGATCACCAGAACCTGTACCGCGGTTCCGGCGAAAGGCGTGGTCACCGCCACGCGTGCTTCGGGCGGCAGATTGACTTGCGCGGGCACCGAACCGATCGGCAGCGCGCCGGCGTCTTCCGCCGGCTTCACCTGGATGCCAAGGCGTTCGATCTGCACCGCCGTCAGCGCGTGCGCCCCGGCTTTTTCCATCGCGCTTTCGGTTGCTCCGGGAGCCGGCGCACGACTGGTGCTCCACCAGAAAGCACCGCCGGCGAGAACGACGGCAGCCACGCCGCCTGCAAGAATCCGCTTGTCCATATCAGGGGCAATAGCCACGAACCTGACAGGAGCTTGTCAGTTTGGAGGAATACTGACAGCTTTTTCGCCGATGCGCACCAACCGGCGGAGAGGGAAGGCGAGGACGATGCGGCTGCTGCTGGTCGAGGATGACGAACAACTGGCGCGCCGCCTGTCCGACCGCCTGCGCGGCGCGGCCTTTGCCGTCGATCTCGCCCGCAACCGCGCGGAAGGCGAAGACTGGCCCGACATGGACAAGATGGCGGCGGTGATCCTCGATCTGGGCCTGCCAGACGGCACCGGCATGGACCTGCTGCGCTTCTGGCGTGCGCGCCGCGTCGAATGCCCGATCCTGATCCTGACCGCGCGCGGAAGCTGGCAGGACAAAGTGGAAGGGCTGAACGCCGGCGCTGACGATTTCGTGGTCAAGCCCGTCCGTTTCGAGGAACTGCTGGCCCGGCTGAACGCGCTGTTCCGCCGCCACGCGGGCAAGCACGATCCCTGGCTGGAGGAAGCCGGCATCCGGCTCGATCCGGTCAGCCGCACGGTGCTGCGCGATGGCGAGCCGCTGGTGCTCAGCAAGCAGGAATTCCGCCTGCTGCAACTGTTCCTGCGCCGGTCCGGGCAGGTGCTGTCGCAGGGCGACATCATCGAGCATCTCTACGATCTCGACAGCCAGCGGGAACTGAACGCGGTGGAAGTGCTGGTCTCGCGCCTGCGCCGCAAGATCGGGCGCGACCGCATCACCACGCTGCGCGGGCTGGGCTACAGGTTCGAACGATGACTCATCATGCCCCCCTCCCCGGCCCGCGCGGGTTGCTCAACAGCCTGCGCGCCCGCGTGCTGCTGGCGATCCTCGTGTGGGTCGGCCTCGGCATCGGCGGCATCTGGTTCTCGGCCACGCGCGTCTTCACCAAGCACATCGAGGAACAATACCACGAGGAACTGGACGTCCACGTCCGCGAACTGTCGGGGCTGGTGAAGATCGGCCCCGGCGAACATATCGAACTCACCCGCCCCCTGTCCGATCCGCGCTATCTGGTGCCGCTTTCGGGCTTCTACTGGCAGGTCAGCGTGGACCGGGGGATGATCCTGCGCTCCGCCTCGATGACGCGCGGCGCGCTGGACGAGGACGTGGCCCACGGCCCGGTCATCGTCCACCGGCTCGACAACGGGCCGACCGGCCCCGCCATCACCTATGGCCTGATCCGCAAGAGCCCCAGCGGGCGCGACATCCATTTCGTGATCGCCACCGACCAGCGCCTGCTCGACGAAACCATCGCCCGGTTCACGCGCGAACTGACGCTGTGGCTGCTGGCGCTGGCCGTGGCGCTGGTGGCGACGGGCGTGTTCATCGTGGTGTTCGGCTTCCGCCCGCTCGACCGGCTGGCGCAGGCCACCTCGCGCCTGCGCGCCGGCACCACCGCGCGGCTGGACGGCGATTACCCGGTGGAGATCGCGCCGCTGGTGGACGACCTCAACGCCTACATCGCCCACAACACCGCGATCGTCGACCGCGCGCGGGTACAGGCCGGCAACCTGGCCCACGCGCTGCGCACGCCGCTGGCGGTCATCACCGACGAGGCCGAACGGCTGGCGCAGGATGGCGGCACCTCCGCCCCCGCCGCGGTATTGCTGGAACAGACGCGGCTGATGGCGCAGCAGATCGAATACCAGCTCGCCCGCGCCCGCTCCGCCGCCGGATCGGGCGCACCCGGCGCGATCAGCCGCCTGTCCGACGTTCTGGCACCGATCCTCTCCGCCATGCGCCGGCTGCACCCGGACAAGCGCTTCGATCTCGTCAACCACGCAGGGCCGGAGGCGGCGTGGCCGGTCGATCCGGTGGACCTGTCCGAACTGCTTTCCAACCTCATCGACAACGCGGGCAAGTGGTCCGAAAGCCGGGTGCAACTGGTGATTGGCGAGGACGGCAGCGTCCGCGTGATCGACGATGGCCCCGGCCTTGCCGTCGGCGACATCGCCCGCGCCTTCGAAATTGGCAGCCGCTTCGATCCCGGCAAGCCCGGATCGGGCCTGGGCCTTGCCATCGCGCACGACATCGCGACCGCCTATGGCCTGTCTCTGACGCTGGAAAACCGGCCATCGCCCGCCCACGGCCTTATCGTTCAGCTCAGGGTGCGCGGCCCGACAGATCCTTGACCGCCTCCATCACCACGAAGGTGGACGTGTGGGAAACGTGCGGCAGGCGGGAAATCTTCTCGCCCAGCACCGCGCGGAACCGGGCGATGTTGGCGGTGCGGACCTTCAGCAGATAATCGAAATTGCCCGCGATCATGTGGCATTCCTCCACTTCCGGGATCGCCTTCACCCCCCGGTTGAACTCGGCCAGCGCCTGTTCGCGCGTGTCGGACAGCTTCACTTCGGTAAAGGCGATGTGATCCAGCCCCAGCCGCGCGGGATCGATCACGGCGCGGAAGCCCGTGATGACGCCATCGTCCACCAGCCGCTTCAGCCGGACCTGGCACGGCGTCTTCGAAAGCCCGACGCGCTCGGCCAGCTCGGTCACGGGCAAACGCCCCTCGCGCCCCAGCACGTCGAGGATGCGTTTATCGAAATGGTCAAGTTGCCTTTCCATATCGATTTCTTCAGGCATATCGCTCTTTCTTTCCGCCAATTTCCTCTTTTTCCCTATTTCAATCGCGCCAAATAAGCCAGATTGCCTTCCGCACTTCTGATAGGATCATCGCGTCGCTTTCCAGAGGTCCACCCCCATGACTACGCGTCCGCCCTTCGCCGATTTCGCCCCGCCCGTCCGCGAACAGGATGCGCTGCGCCGGGCGATCACCGCCGCCTATCGGCGGCCCGAGCAGGAGTGCATTGCCGCGCTGCTACCGCAAGCCACGCTGCCCGATGAGGCCCGCGCCGAAGCGGCCGCGCTTGCCCGCCGTCTGGTCGAAGCCCTGCGCGCCCGGCCCAAGGGCAGCGGCGTGGACCAACTGGTGCAGGAATTCGCGCTCTCCACGCAGGAAGGCGTGGCGCTGATGTGCCTTGCCGAAGCGCTGCTGCGCATTCCCGACGATGCCACGCGCGACGCGCTGATCCGCGACAAGATCGCCGGCGGCGACTGGCGCGCCCATATCGGCGGCAACCGCTCGCTGTTCGTCAACGCCGCCACCTGGGGGCTGGTGGTGACGGGCAAGCTCACCGCCAGCGTCGATGACCGGAACCTGGGCAACGCGCTGACCCGCCTGATCGCCCGCGCCGGCGAACCGATCATCCGGCGCGGCGTCGATCTCGCCATGCGGATGATGGGCGAACAGTTCGTCACCGGCCGCACCATCGAGGAAGCGCTGGAGCGCGCGCGCGAACTGGAGGCGAAGGGCTTTCGCTACAGCTACGACATGCTGGGCGAGGCCGCGATGACCGCCGACGACGCGGCGCGCTACCTTGCCGATTACGAGAACGCGATCCGCGCCATCGGCCGGGCATCGGCGGGGCGCGGCATCGTCGAAGGCCCCGGCATCTCGATCAAGCTCTCCGCGCTCCATCCGCGCTACGCCCGCGCTCAGGCGGATCGCGTGATGGCCGAACTCCTGCCGCGCGTGAAGGGCCTGTGCGAACTCGCCAAGCGGTTCGACATCGGCCTCAACATCGACGCCGAGGAAGCCGACCGGCTAGAACTCTCGCTCGACCTGCTGGAAAGCCTCGCGCTCGATCCCGGTCTTGCCGGCTGGAACGGCCTGGGCTTCGTGGTTCAGGGCTATGGCAAGCGCTGCCCGCATGTGATCGACTGGATCGTCGCGCTGGCGCGCCGGTCCGGCCGGCGAATCATGGTGCGGCTGGTCAAGGGCGCCTACTGGGACGCCGAGATCAAACGGGCACAAGTGGACGGGTTGGCCGATTTCCCGGTCTATACCCGCAAGGTCCACACCGATGTCGCCTATATCGCCTGCGCGCGCCGCCTGCTGGACGCGCCGGACGCGGTGTTTCCGCAATTCGCCACGCACAACGCGCATACGCTGGCGACGATTCATGCCATAGCCGGGCCGGACTTCGCCACCGGCACTTACGAATTCCAGTGCCTGCACGGCATGGGCGAACCGCTCTACGAGGAAGTCGTCGGCGCGGACAAGCTGGACCGCCCCTGCCGTATCTACGCCCCCGTCGGCACGCACGAGACGCTGCTCGCCTACCTGGTCCGCCGCCTGCTGGAAAACGGCGCGAACTCCTCGTTCGTGAACCGCATCGCCAACGAAGCCGTGCCGGTGGAGGAAATCATTGCCGATCCGGTGGAACTGGTCCGCGCCATGCCCATTCCCGGCGCGCCGCACCCCGGCATCGCGCTACCCGGCACGCTCTATCCCGGCCGGCGCAACAGCAAGGGCGTGGACCTTTCCAGCGAGACCGTGCTGGCCGATCTGTCCGAGCGGTTCGCCGCCGCCAGCCGCGAGCCGGTCCACGCCACGCCCTCCCCGCGCCTCGCCACGCTTCCGGCGCGGCCGGTGCGCAATCCGGCCGACCACGGCGACACCGTGGGAACCGTTGCCGACGTGACCGCCGAAGCCGCGCGCGAGGCGGTCCGCATCGCCGCCGGCGCCGCCGCTACCTGGGCTTCCACGCCGATCAACGCGCGCGCGACCTGCCTCGAACGCGCGGCCGATGCGCTGGAAGCGGCGATGTCCGATCTGCTCGCGCTGATCGTGCGCGAAGCGGGCAAGTCCGTGCCCAACGCCGTGGCCGAAGTGCGCGAGGCGGTGGATTTCCTGCGCTACTACGCCGTCCGCGCCCGCGGCGACCTTGCCGGCAGCACGCCGCTGGGGCCGGTCGTCTGCATCAGCCCGTGGAACTTCCCGCTGGCGATCTTCACCGGGCAGGTCGCCGCCGCGCTCGTCGCCGGCAACCCGGTGCTGGCGAAGCCCGCCGAGGAAACCCCGCTGATCGCGGCCGAAGCCGTGCGCCTGCTGCACGCCGCGGGCGTGCCGGCGGACGTGCTCCAGTTCGTGCCCGGCGATGGCGCGATCGGCGCGGCGCTGGTCGGCGCGCCGGAGACGGCGGGGGTGATGTTCACCGGCTCCACCGACGTCGGCCGCCTGATCCAGAAGCAGCTTTCCACCCGCCTTTCCGCCGCCGGCCGCCCGATCCCGCTGATCGCCGAAACCGGCGGGCAGAACGCGATGATCGTCGATTCCTCCGCGCTGGCCGAACAGGTCGTGGCCGATGTCATCGCCTCGGCCTTCGACAGCTCGGGGCAGCGCTGCTCCGCGCTGCGCGTGCTGTGCCTGCAGGAAGACGTGGCCGACCGGGTGCTCGCCATGCTCAAGGGCGCGCTGGCCGAACTGCGCATCAGCCGCACCGACCGGCTGGCGGCCGACATCGGCCCGGTCATCACCGCCGAGGCGCAGGCCCGGATCGAGGCGCATGTCGACGCGATGCGCGCGCGCGGTCGCAAGGTGGAACGCCTGCCGCTGCCCCCCGAAACGCGGGCCGGCACGTTCGTTGCGCCCACGATCATCGAACTCGAAGCCCTGTCCGATCTGGAACAGGAAGTCTTCGGTCCGGTCCTGCACGTGATCCGCTATCGCCGACAGGACATCGACGCACTGATCGACGCGATCAACGCCTGGGGCTTTGGCCTGACCTTCGGCCTCCATACCCGGCTGGACGACACCATCGCCCACGTCACCAGCCGTATCCAAGTCGGCAACATCTACGTCAACCGCAACGTGATCGGCGCGGTGGTGGGAGTGCAGCCCTTTGGCGGCCACGGGCTTTCGGGCACCGGGCCGAAGGCCGGCGGGCCGCTCTATCTCCAGCGCTTGGTCCAACCGCGCGCCGCGTTGCCCCTCACCGTGAACGGCGAGGACGTGCTGCCCGGCCCGGTGGGCGAACACAACCTCTACCGCGTCGGCTCCGCCGGGCGCGTGATCCTGTTCGCGCAGGATAGCGTCTCTCTCACCGAACAGATCGAAGCCGCGACCGCGAACGGCAACACGGCGGTCATCGCCGACCCCGCCCTGTTGCCGTCCCTGCCCTCCACGCTGGCCGAACGGGTGCTGGCGGCGGCCGACTGGCGCCAGGCCGGGCCGTTCGCCCGCGCGCTGGTTCACGGGGACAGCGCCTTCGCGATGGCGGTGCAGCAGGCGCTCGCCGCGCTGCCCGGCCCGATCGTGACCGCCGAAGCGCCTTGCGCCGCCGGCGGCTATGCGCTGGCGATGCTGGTGGGCGAACAGTCCGTCTCGATCAACACCACGGCGGCGGGAGGAAACGCCAGTCTTATGACGCTGGCCTGATGACGCTGGCCTGATCGGAATCCGCACTTGGCCTATGCCCCCGCGCGTGCGACGAAGCCAACCGGCTTCAAGACACCAGAAGGGCAAGACAAGATGCGGCGTTCCATCGGCCGGGCGTATTTGGGTTCCGCGGCAGCACTGGCCCTGTTCTGCGCGGGAATGCCGCAGGCCAGCGCCGCCGACGCACCGCGCAACGTGGTGATCCAGCGCGATGACTGGGGCATTGCCCACATCACCGGCCAGACCGATGCCGACGCGGTCTATGGCATGATCTATGCGCAGGCCGAGGACGACTTCAACCGGATCGAGGTCAACTACCTCACCAACCTGGGCCGGCTGGCCGAGGCGGAGGGCGAAGGCGCGCTGTGGTCGGACCTGCGCCAGCGCCTGTTCATCGATCCCGAGGTGCTCAAGGCCGATTACGCCGCCAGTTCGCCGTGGCTCAAGGCGCTGATGGACGCCTGGGCCGCCGGCCTCAACGCCTTCCTGGGCGATCATCCGGACGTGAAGCCGCGCGTGCTCACCCGGTTCGAACCGTGGATGGCGCTGAGCTTCACCGAAGGCAGCATCGGCGGCGATATCGAGAGCGTGCCGCTGACGCAGTTGCAGGCGTTCTACGAAAAGCGCGCCATCGCCATGACCGCGCTGGAACGCGGCACGCAGTTCCGTGAGCCGCAAGGTTCCAACGGCATGGTGATCGCGCCGTCGCACACGCAGGACGGGCACGCGCTGCTGCTGATCAACCCGCACACCAGCTTCTTCTTCCGGTCCGAACAGCAGGTGACGAGTGGCGAAGGCCTGAACGTCTATGGCGCGTCCACCTGGGGGCAGTTTTTCATCTACCAGGGCTTCAACCAGCACGCCGGCTGGATGCACACCTCCAGCGGCATCGACAACGTGGATGAGTTCGCCGAAACGATCGCGCCCTCGCCCGATGGCGACCTTTACTACCGCTATGGCGGCGCCTTGCGTAAAGTGACGGTGAAGCCGGTCACGCTCGCCTTCCGCAAGCCCGATGGCACCATGGGCACGCGCACCTTCACCACCTATGCCACGCACCACGGCCCGATCGTGCGCGAGGCGGACGGCAAGTGGATCGCCGTCGCGCTGATGAACAAGCCCGTGCCCGCGCTGGAGCAGAGCTTCCTGCGCACCAAGGCGAACGATCTGGCCGGTTTCCTGCAAGTGGCCGAGCGCAAGGCCAATTCCTCGAACAACACGCTGTTCGCCGACGACAAGGGCGAGATCGCCTATCTCCACCCGCAGTTCGTGCCGGTGCGCGACGACCGCTTCGATTATCGCAAACCGGTGGACGGCAGCGATCCGGCGACCGACTGGAAGGGGCTGCACGCGCTGTCCGATCTGCCGCAGGTGGTGAACCCGAAGAACGGCTGGGCCTTCAACGTCAACAACTGGCCGTGGACGGCCGCCGGGGCGGACAGCCCGAAGGCCAAGGCCTTTCCGCGCTACATGGATCAGGTGGGCGAAAATCCGCGCGGCGCGCACGCAGAAAAGGTTCTGTCCGCCCGCACCGATTTCACGCCCGACCGCCTGATCGCCGCCGCCTATGATCCGTGGCTGCCCGCCTTCACCCGCCTGCTGCCCGCCCTGATCGCCGCGCACGACAAGGCCCCCGATCCGGCTCGCGCGGAGCCGGTGGCGCTGCTGCGTGGCTGGGACCAGCGCTGGGCGCTCGATTCCACGGCGACCAGTCTTGCCGTGTTCTGGGGCGAAGCGCTCTGGGCGAAAGGCGCGGACGAAGCGAAGCAATCGGGCATCACGGTGTGGGACTGGATGGCCGACCATGCCACCGATGCGCAGCGGCTGGCCGCGCTGGACGAGGCGACGGCGCGGCTCAAGGCCGATTTCGGCGACTGGCGCGTGCCCTGGGGCGAAATCAACCGCTATCAGCGCAACGACGGCGCGATCCGCCAGACCTTCGACGACGCGAAGCCCAGCACGCCGGTTCCCTTCACGTCCGCGCAATGGGGCTCGCTCGCCGCGTTCGGCGCGCAACGCTATCCGGGCACGAAGCGTTATTACGGCACGCGCGGCAACAGCTTCGTCGCTGTGGTGGAATTCGGGCCGCGCGTGAAGGCCCGGGCCGTCAGCACCGGGGGCGAAAGCGGCCACCCGGCCTCCCCCCACTTCGCCGACCAGGTGAGCCGCTACGTTTCGGGCGAGTTGCGGCCGGTGTACTTCTACCCGGAAGACCTGGCAGGCCACGTTGCGTCAAAGGAGGAACTGGTGCGGCGCTAAACCGCGCGCACCAGCCCCAGCCAGCGCGCGGCGGGCGCGATCCGCACCAGCACCAGCCGCTCGAACAGCAGCATGGCCACCATCGACAGCGCCAGCAGCGGCAGGAAGGCGGCCAGCATCAGCGCGATCGCGGCCATGCCCCGCTTGCGCGCGGGAACGGCCGGCAGCGGCGGCGCGCCCAGCACGCCGCCGGGCTTGCGCCGCCACCACAGCACGAAACCGCTGATCGAAAGCGTAACCAGCATCAGCGCGGTCATCACCCCGATCAATTGGTTCACCCAGCCGAACAGCGCGCCTTCGTGCCACGAAATGCCATAGCCCACGATGCGGTCGATCGGATGCTTGTCGGCAAAAGTCTCGTGCGAAAGCGGCGCGCCGGTGCGCGCATCGAAGGTATAGGTTTCGCCCAGCAGGCGGTTCTGCGTATCCGCCTTCACGGTCCATGCCGATGACGGCTTGGCGCCGAACGCCCCTGGCGCACCGGGCGGGGAAACGATCACCGGCCAGGCCATGTGATGCGATCGGACTTCCGCCACGACCTCGGTCAGCGAAACCGGCGTCGGCCCGCCGGCATGATCGTGCGCCATGCCCGGCATGGCGTGCATGGACCCGGCCCCCGCCATCATCGCGGCATGATCGTGCCCGGCGTGATCATCGGCATCGGCGGCGCGCCCGCCGATCGTCCAGTCCTGCTTGCCCTTGACCCAGCCCATCTCGGCACGCACCGCCTTGAACGCGCTGCCCCAGACCGAGGCCCATGGCAGCCCCGTCACCAGCAGCACCAGCGCCAGCCCAGAAACCCAGAACCCCGTCACCGCATGGAGATCGCGCCAGAACGCGCGCGATCCGCGCGTCAGACGCGGCCAGACCACGCCCGCCGCCGCGCGTCCGCGCGGCCACCACAGGTACAGCCCGGTCAGGATCATCACGATGCCCCAGCTTGCCGCCAGTTCCACGATCCAGCTGCCCCGCTTGCCCAGCAGCAACTGGCCGTGGACCGCGCGATCGATCGCGATGATCCGCTTTTCGGGATCAAGGCTGCCCAGCACCTTGCCCTGCGGGGAAACGAACACGTCACACATCCCCTTCCCGCCGGGCAGGGCGATATGGACCAGCGCGGCATCGCCTTCGCGTTCGGGCAGGCGATAGGAATGAAGCCGCGCGCCCGGGAAGGCGGACAGCGCGGCTCCACCCTGCGCGTCGGGAGAAACGGTTTCCGCAGCGGGCAGGGAGCGGAAAGCGCGTTCTTCCCATCGCTCTATCTGCGGCTTGAACAGATAGAGCGATCCCGACAACGCAAGCACGAGGACCATCGGCACCACGAACAGGCCGGAGTAGAAATGCCAGCGCCAGATCGTGCGGTAGAGGGCGGACCTTTGGATCATGAGAGGCAATCCGTGGTGGTGGTTGATGATCCGGTAAGGGCGATCACTGTCCGTCCCGCGACAGCGCAACGCCGCAATCGGGCGAAACGCACACGATGTCCGTTTCTCCCAGCGCGGATGCCGCGCCCGGCAGCAGCAGCCCCGGCACGGCGGCCAGCGCGCGCGCGGCGAAGCACAGGGCCACGGCGACCCATGTCCGGCGGCGAATCCGGCGCAGGTGCGCGGCGCGCGCGGGCGAAAGCGTGAAGAGGCCGCTCATCGCCGGCTCTCCGTTGCCGCGCCCAGCGCCGCCGCGATGACGGGCGCCACCGCGCGCCGTTCGTCGAGGCTGAGGCAGCGGCCGATCTCGACCACATCGGCCGCGGTCCGCACCAGCAGGCGCAGGGCGGAAGGTGTCGGCGCTTCGACCATGAACGACAGCCAGGGGCCTTCGCATTCCGTAACCCGGCCACGGCTGTCGGCATGACGCAGGCGTCCGGGGCCGACTTCCAGCGTTTCCGCCGGTGCGGCCCGCTTCTGGTGCCGCTCCAGCGCGAAAGTCAGCGCGGCGACGGCGACCAGCGAGAAGGCCGGGACCAGCCAGTAGCCATGGATGAAGGGCACGATCGACAGCACCAGCAACAGGAACGCCAGTGCGGCGAAGGCGGAGCGCGCCTCATTGGAGAGGGCCGAACGATTCTCGCGCATGCGGACGATGATCGCGCCTTTGTCGCGCGCGTCGGACCGTCCCCGCGGACGGTCGAGTATTTCATACATCGAAGGGTACTCCGGCATACCGGGGGCGCGTGATCCGCGCCGCCCGGCCGATCCGACAGGATGGTTCAGTCTGTCAGGCGCAGGCCGGAGGGCCGCAGGGCAACGGCAAAACATGGCGCGCACGCGCAAGGCGCGGCACGGGAACCGGCGCGAATCCCAGCGCCAGCACGAACAGCATCGCCAGCGCGATCTGGATCGGGTCCGCCCCGCCCAGCGCCGCGACGGGATGCCCGGCGAACGGGCAGACGTCGTGCGAGGACGGATTGCCATCCTTCTGGCCGGACGCCGGCAGGGAAACCTGACGAGCGAGATGATCGCCCGAAGCATCGGCGCAGACGAGGAGAGTCAGGACTTTCCGCCCCTGCGCCTGCCCCACCATATAGCCGGCGGGCAACAACGCCTTCATCAGCAGCGCGAACGCGACGACGATCGCCGCCAGCCGGCGATGTCCGATCAAGAAGGCGCGCAGTTCCCCCATCGCCGGTTCGCTTACCGCGGCCGCCGCCTCCTGTCACGCGCCAAGCCGACGGGCGCCCGGACCCGAGGCGGGACAAATTGTCCAACCCAAGGAAAAGGCGCCGGGAGCATGTCCCCCGGCGCCTTCCAGCTTTCCGCTTTCCTCCCCGATCAGAAGCGGAAACCGGCCGCCACGCCATAACGGCGCGGTTCAAGCGTGAAGATGTTGGTGAAGTTACCCGAAGACTGATCGGTCACGTACAGACCGGTAACCGGGTTGGAGTTGCCCAGATTCTGGACGAAACCGCGGATGAACCAGCGGCGATCCGGACCATCGATCTGCACCTGCGCGTTGATCTGGGTGTAGCTCGGGATCCGGTTGACGGCACCGTTGAAGATATTGCCGGTCGAAGTGCCCGTCAGCACGATGTCGAAGCGCGGCGTAATCGAAAGACGGCCGGCCGGAATCTCGTACTGGACGCCCGCCGCAACCTTGTAGTCCGGCGCGCCGGGCAGCTTGTTGCCCTTGATGTTGACCGGAATACCCGAGGTATAGACGGTGATGCCCTTCGGATCGAACGCGGCACCGTTGGTTGCAGCAACCGCCTGCAACGCCGCGCAGATGCTGTAGGCACCGGTCGAGGCAATGCCGCTGCCCGCGCCGAACGAGGTCGTGGGCCGCAAGCCGGCACCCGCGGCAACGCCGGGGATGCTACCCGCGTTGATAAGGGTGTTGACCGTGTTGACGAAGGCATTGACCCCGGCGGTATTTCCGGCGGTGTTGGCCCCGACGGCGCAGTTCGCCGCGTTGGTGATGTCCTTGATGATGACCGCATCGGAACGGCCACCGCCAAAGTCAAGCGGGTTGGCAAGATACTTGTCGTCCGAAACCTTCGTATTGAGATAGCTGGCGGAGATGTTCACCGACAGCCCCGGCGTCGGCCGCAGGATCGCTTCGGCTTCCAGACCCCAGATATTCGCGCTCACGTTATCGTTAACCGACGTGCGGGCGACGATGCGCGAAAGCTGGAGATCCTTGTACTTGTAGTAGAAGCCGGTGAGATTCAGCGTCAGCTTGCCGAACTGGTTCTTCGATCCGATTTCGAAGGCGTTGACGAATTCCGGAGAAAACGTTTCCGGCACCGCGAAGATCGGCGACAGCGGCGGGTTGATGCCTCCCGACTTGTAACCGCGCGAATAGGACAGATAGATCAGATTGTCCGGCGTGATCTGGAAGTCCAGAACCGCGCGCCCGGTCAGTTCGTTGAACTTGGCATTGCGAACCTGGAAGGGCTGGTTGCCCGCAAGGTTGGCGTCCGCGTCATACGACCCGAAATAGGGCGACGTGTAAGCGTTGGTCGAACCGTTCGGCACGAGCCAGTTGAACACCGTCGTGCGAGCGATGATGTCCTTCTGATCGTGGTTGTAGCGCAGACCGAGCGTCAGTTTGATGCGGTCGTCGAACTTGTAGTACGCTTCGCCGAAAATGCCGTAGCTGGAAACCTTCAGGTAGTCCGAATTGTTCCGGTAGAACGGCGTCGCCAGATAGGCGGGTGGCAGGGCCGAACCCAGCGCCGTGAACGCACCGCCCACGCCGGCGAAATAGTCAAGCCCGAACGAGTTCACGTAATAGCTGTTTTCGGACATCGTCAGCTTGCTGTAGATGCCGCCCAGCAGGAAGTTGAACTTGCCGTCCCACTTCGAGCTGAGGATCGCTTCCGCCGACCAGCTCTTGTTGTACTGGACCGAACGGTCGAAGTCCTGCGGCGACATGGCGCAGGACTTGTGCCCGCCGTAAACGCCCGTCCCCGTCTCTTCCGGCAGCGAGGTGCAGATCACGCCGGTCGGGCCGTTCGGCATCAGCGCGTCGGCCACCGGCTTGAGATAGGTGGCAAGGCCCGCGCCCAACGCGCCGGAGGCGGCCGCCGCCAACGTGTTCAGCGTCGGCTGGATCAAGGCGCGGCTCTGGATCGAGTTGGTGTAGTCCTGGCTCGAATCGACCCGGACGCTTTCAAAATTGCCGGTCAGCTTCAGGCTGAGGCCCTTGCCGAGATCCTGATCCAGGGAGCCCACGACGATCCATTCGTCGGTGAAGTAATTCGGATCGGTATCCGTGTTGATCACGCGCGGATCGGCGGGATTGACCACGCCCGAATAGCTATCGGGGCCATAGAGATCGCCCAGCGCGAAGGCGGTTGGCAGGCCGCGGATCGCGAAGAACTGCTTGGACGTCAGGACCGAAGCCAGCGTGCTGTTGCCGTTGGTGACACCATAGCCCTGCGTGGCGTTGAGGCAGCCGATGATTCCGGTCGGATCGCGCTGGCACAGCTGCTTCTGGATGCGCATGCGATGGTCTTTTTCGCGGAAATACTGCGCCATCAGGTCGATCGTCGTGCCGGACGTCGGCTCCCAGCGCACCGAGGCGCGCAGGCCATACATGTTGCGGTCGTCGTAATGCTTGCCGTTGGCGAGATTCAGCGTGTAGCCGTCGCGGTTGAGGTAGAACCCGGCAAGGCGGACGCCGAGCGTATCGGTCAGGGGCGCATTCAGCATCCCCTTCACCTTGATCGAGTTGTAGTTGCCGTATTCCGCTTCGCCCGAAGCGCCGAACTTGCTGAGATCGGGCTTGGCCGTGATCAGATCGACCACGCCCGAGGTGGCGTTGCGACCGAACAGCGTGCCTTGCGGGCCGCGCAGAACCTGGATCTGCGCAAGATCGTAGAATTCGCCTTCGAAGAGACGGGTCTGGAAAAGCGGCGAGTCATTGAGGTGGATGGCGGTGGCCTGGTCGCACGTCACGCCCACGCAAAGGTCGCCGATGCCGCGGATCGTGAAGCTGGACGACGTGAAGTTCGTCTTGGTGAAGGTGATGTTGGGCAGCGACAATTGCAGATGGGCACCTCCATTTACCGGTTATTTTTTCCGGTGAAGACACCGTGACGGTGCGCATCCCCCTGGGCGAGCGGTGAAAAGCGCAGTCCCGTCGGCA